>JAABUX010000257.1_pt1 | contig 90399 bp, 93 predicted proteins | sample 5561851 | NCBI WGS metagenome assembly JAABUX01 (sample SAMN10711883, study PRJNA513361) | rock metagenome | isolation source: Antarctica rocks | place: Antarctica: Victoria Land, Richard Nunatak red sandstone | collected 2016-01-03 | reverse complement strand
AGATTCGAAAGCGTTACGTTACCACGCTGCAGTGGAAGGTGCCGCTCGATCTTTGCGACTTGTGCTGCTGTAAGTTCCACCACAAAAGTATAGCACAAAACTATTCCGTTGTGTTAACACGCCCTAATTCGATTTGAAGTAGTTTGCGTTGATTTCCGTGTACTCTTTCCACTTCTCCGGCAGATCGGAATCGGCGTAAATCGCTTCGACCGGGCAGGCCGAGACGCACGCACCGCAATCGATGCAGACTTCGGGATCGATAAAGAGCTGCTTGTCTTCTTCCTTGCCGTGAATGCAATCGACCGGGCACACGTCGACGCACGACTTATCCTTCGTGCCGATGCAAGGTTCGGTGATGATATAGGTCATGAGTTGGTGCGGGGCCCTTTCGAACGCGAAACAGGCTGGTCGTATTGGGGGCTTTGCCGCGGCGGTCCTTGCGCAGTTGGGACGAGTCGCCGGCATGCGCCTCGCGCCGCCATCGCGAAACCGGCCCCATGGTGACTGGTAGAGACAACGCGATGGGGATCATGTGCGAGACCTGCGGCTTGCGTCCGGCGACGGTGCGCGACTTCACGCTGCGCAGCGGGACGTGGGTCGAGGCCGAAGTGTGCGACCCGTGCGCGCGGCGCCGGCGAACGGCCATCGTGCCGCTCGTGGGCTCGGCGCTTGCCGCGGTCGCGCTCGCGGTCGGTACCACGTTCGCCATCGACCGTTGGCAGCGCGGCGAGCGCGAGCTGCCCTCGAGCGACCCGCGCGACTGGGCGAAGCGCTTGCGCCCGGGCACGGGCACGCCGACCCTCGCTGCCTATTCGCGCGACCTGACGGCCGCGGCCCGCGCGGGCGAGCTCGACCCGGTCGTCGGCCGCGACGTCGAGATCGAACGCGTCGTCGCGATTCTCGCGCGCCGCTCCAAGAACAACCCGGTGCTCGTCGGCGAACCGGGCGTCGGGAAGACCGCCGTCGTCGAAGGGCTCGCGCAACGCATCGCGCGCGGCGACGTCCCGCCCGTGCTCCGCGAGAAACGCATCCTCGCGCTGTCGCTCGGGCCGCTCGTCGCCGGCACGAAGTATCGCGGCGAATTCGAAGGCCGCGTCAAGCGCATCATGGAGGAAGTCAAGAGAGCTTCGCGCGAGGTGATCCTGTTCATCGACGAGCTGCACACGCTCGTCGGGGCGGGTGCTGCGGAGGGCTCGCTCGACCTCTCTTCGATGATCAAGCCCGAACTCGCGCGCGGTGAACTCCAGTGCATCGGCGCGACGACGTTCGACGACTATCGCAAACACGTCGAGACCGATGCGGCCCTCGAACGCCGCTTCCAGCCGGTCACCGTCGCGGAACCGACGATCGCCGAGACGGCGGCCATCCTGCGCGGCCTGCGCGCGAAGTACGCGCAGCACCACGGCGTCACGATCTCCGACGAAGCCGTCGACGCATCCGCAGCGCTGTCGGCGCGTTACATTCCCGATCGGTTCTTACCGGACAAGGCGATCGATCTGATGGATGAGGCATCGTCGTCGGTCGCGCTGCGTGGCAGCTTCAACGTGACCGCAAGCGACGTCGCCGGCGTCGTCGCGCGCTGGACGGGAATCCCGCAAGGGTCGCTCAGCGAAGAGCAGTCGCGCAGCCTCTTGGCGCTCGAGTCGGCGCTCGCGCAGCGCGTCGTCGGTCAAGAGCACGCCATCTCGCTCGTGGCCGAAGCGATCCGGCGCGGACGCGCCGGTCTCAAGGATCCGCGCAAACCCGTCGGCGGGTTCCTGTTCGTCGGCCCTAGCGGCGTCGGCAAGACGGAGCTCGCCCGCGCGCTCGCAAGCGAGTTGTTCGGCACGGAAGATGCGCTCGTGCGCATCGATCTCAGCGAATATACGGAATCGCACACGGTCTCGCGTTTGCTCGGTGCTCCGCCCGGATACGCGGGGTACGAAGAGCCGGGACAGTTGACCGAGCCCGTCCGACGCCGGCCGTACTGCGTCGTACTCTTCGACGAATTCGAGAAGGCACACGCGGACGTCGCCGCGATCCTGCTGCAGATCCTCGACGACGGCCGCGTCACCGATGCGAAAGGTCGCGTCATCGACTTCCGTCATGCGGTCGTGATTCTCACGAGCAATGCGGATCCGGCGGAACTCGACATCTTCGTGCGTCCCGAACTGCTCAACCGCATCGACGACGTCGTGCGCTTCAACGCTCTGGGCGAGCGCGACATCGAACGGATCGTCGAATTGCAGATGAGCGCCGTCGCCGAACGCCTCGGTGCCTTGCACGTCACGATCGTACTCAGCGACGAAGCGCGCAGCTTCCTCGCAAGCGAGAGTCTGGCGGCCGGCAGCGGCGCACGCTACGTTGCGCGCACGATCGCGAAGCTCGTCACGAACCCACTCTCGACCGCAATCCTGCGCGGCGAGATCGCCGCCGGCGGCGCCGCCCGCGTCGAGCTGCGCGACGCCGAGCGGATCGAGGTGATTGCGGCGTGAGAGCGCTATTGCGGTCCTGGCTGACTGCGAAGGAGTGAGGGATGAGCGGAGTTCGGGTATTGGTCGGCACGCGCAAAGGCGCATTCGTCCTAACATCGGATGCAAAGCGGGAACGGTGGGATATCAGCGGTCCGCACTTTGCGGGTTGGGAAATCTACCACCTCAAAGGTTCGCCGGCCGATCCGAATCGACTGTACGCATCGCAAAGCAATAGTTGGTTCGGGCAACTCATTCAACGCTCAAACGATGGCGGCAAGAGCTGGGAGCCGGTGGGTAACCAGTTCGTGTACGACGGCGCTCCCGGCACGCACCAATGGTATGACGGAACGGCCCATCCATGGGAGTTCGCGCGCGTCTGGCACCTCGAGCCGTCGCCGACCGATCCGGACACCATCTACGCCGGAGTTGAAGACGCCGCGTTGTTCCGTTCGACCGACGGCGGCCGAACTTGGTGCGAACTCCCGGCGCTGCGCGGACATGGAACCGGTTCCTCCTGGCAGCCAGGCGCCGGCGGAATGTGTTTGCACACGATCCTTCTGGATCAGGGCAATCCCGAACGCATGTTTATCGCTATCTCAGCTGCGGGCGCCTTTCGAACCGACGATACCGGGAAATCGTGGCGCCCGATCAACCATGGGCTGAAGTCTGTTGGCATTCCCGATCCCGATGCCGAGGTCGGCCACTGCGTTCACCATATCGCAATGCATCGGTCGCGTCCGGAGGTGCTCTACATGCAGAAGCACTGGGACGTTATGCGTAGCGATGACGCCGGCGAGTCGTGGCAAGAGGTCAGCGGCAACTTACCGACCGATTTCGGATTCACGATCGACGTTCATGCGCACGAGCCGGACACGATCTACGTCGTCCCGATCAAAAGCGACTCCGAGCATTTCCCACTAGACGGAAAGCTGCGCGTGTATCGTAGCCGCAGCGGCGGATACGAGTGGGAAGCGCTCGCGAACGGTCTGCCGGAGCGTGACTGCTACGTCAACGTGTTGCGCGACGCCATGGCCGTCGACTCGCTCGATTCGTGTGGCGTGTATTTCGGCACGACCGGCGGCCAGGTGTACGCATCGGCCGATGCGGGAGACCGCTGGACGCCGATCGTCCGAGATCTTCCGGCGGTGCTGTCCGTCGAGGTTCAGACGCTGCTGTGAGGGACGCGCGCGTCATTCGCGTCGTGCTGCCCGCGCATCTACGAACGCTCGCGCACGTAAACGGCGAGGTCGTGCTCGATGTCGGCGGTGACGCAACGCAACGCTCCGTGCTCGACGCCGTCGAAGCCAGATATCCGATGCTCCTGGGGACGATTCGCGACCACGTCACGCAGCGGCGCCGGCCGTACGTGAGGTTTTTCGCGTGCGAGCAAGACTTGTCACACGAGTCGCCCGACGACCCGCTACCCGAGCCTGTCGCGAAGGGTAAGGAGCCGTTCTTGATCGTGGGCGCCATGGCGGGCGGCTAGGCATTCGCCTTCAACGATACGGATCGACGACCGACGAGCGAGGTGGCCCGCGATCCGTCAGCCCAGCTGGCTCGCGATGAAGGCGACGGCGTCACCGCCGCTGATGTCCGAAGACGGCCAGTCGAGCGTCGAACCGTGCTTCGCTTCGATTGCGGCGCGCGCGCCGGCATCGAGTTTATCCGCCGCGCCGAACCGCATGTCGTCGTAGCCGCTCACGATTCCCCGAACGATAGTAGAATGCGCTCGCGAATGCAAGCCGGCCCCCGCTTGCAACCCGCTGGGCCACATGAGATACTCAACGCGGCATGAGCACGGCGCCATTTCGCTACAACCGCTGCCTCGCTGCGATGCTGACCATCGGACTGGTCGCCGATCCGCTTTGCGCGCAGACGACTCCGGCCGCACCCGTGACGATCAACAGTTGCGGCCCGGTCTTGAAGAAGTCGGAAAATCAGTCCCTGACCGACATTCTCGCATCCAAGAGTTCGGGTATTGCGATCGAATTCGTCAATGACTCGACGAAGGCGGCCGATCTCGTCAATTTCGCCGTCGACTCGAATGGGACTCAGTTCGTCATACGCGATGTCGGAACGTTCTCGCCCGGCGTATCGATCAAGCACACGTATCGCAACGGTGCCGGACAGGGGTTCATTCTGCCGATTTTCATCGCGCCCAACATCTCGTGCAGCGTATCCTCCGTGAAATTCACGGACGGCACCGTCTGGCAAAAAGGTCAAGCTGCGCCGCCCGCTACGGCACCTGGAGCCGCCCCGCATGCAGCCCTCACCGCAAGCCCAGCTCAATTGGATATCGATCGTGCGACCGACTCGGAGCTTTTCCTCGTTTCGAGCTCGCAACGGATCACCGCGTTTCGCGAATCCGATGACTGTTCCGGAATTGCGTCGGTGTTCGTCGCCGCGACGGGTCAGTCATCCGCAACGTATTCGGTCAAGCCGCGCGCGTCAGGCTCGTGTACCGCGCACGTCACCGATGAGGCCAGCAACGCGCTCGCTATCCCGATCATCGTGCGCTAGCCGGTATTACGTAAGCGCGCCCACCGCATCGGGCGGCGCATTTCCGTTATGCTCGACGCCATGATCGTGCTTGCAGCTCTTGCCGTCGGGATCTCACTCGCGCCGTACCACGGTCCGTTGCTGCCCGGCAGCGTGCCGGGTACGGCGAAATTCGGCGTGCATCTGCAAGGGACGCCGTCGAGCCGGGTGCGCTTACGGGTTGCGGACCTTCCCGCAGGTTGGCTCGCGTCGTTCTGCACGAACCGCGTTTGCGCGCCCCTGCGGGTGACGCTGACGCTGCCCCGGGACGGAAAGCAGTTGATCGAACTACAAGTGATTCAAAACGAGGGTCGCACGGCCGCACCTCGGGTCGTCACGGTCCTTGCTACCGGAGGCACCCGCGCGTCGATTCCCTTCAGCGCTGCAACACGTTCGTGAGGCGTTCGCTGAGTTCGCGCAGCCGCCGGCGGTCCGCCACGTCGTAGGCCTGATCGAGGGCGCGCGCCGGTCGGGCCACGTTGTAGTAACGACCGTTGAGTTCGCTCGGGTCGACGTCCGCGACGAGTCGCATCGTTGCACGGACGCCATCTTCGAGCGAACTCACGGGAGAGCGCACGATCTTCGTCGGCATATACGTCGAGGGGTGCAGCGCCGTCGCGGCGATGCCGCTCTCGGCGAACCGCTCGGCGCTGTCGAACGTCATCATGATCTGTGCGAGTTTGCTCTGACAGTACGCCCGCATTCCATCGTACGAGCGTTCGAGCATGACGTCGGTGAAATCGATGGGCGCCTGACCGGCGCTGCTGACGCTGACGATGCGGCCTTGCGCGGCGGCCAGCGACGGCGCCAACAGTCGCGCGAGTTCGAAGCCCGCCAGATAGTTCACTGCAAAGCGCAATTCGTAACCGTCGACGCTCTCCACCCGCGCGCCATCGCCGGGAACCATCGTTCCGATGCCCGCGTTGCTGACGAAGGCATCGAGGCGGCCGTGTTCGCGCGCGACGCGTTCGCCGAGGGCACGCGTTTCCGCAGCGACGCAAGATCGGCACGATACCAGTGCAGGCGGTCGTTGCCGCTGCCTTCCCGAACCTCGTCGAGCGTCGCGCGTCCGCGCGCATCATTGCGCCCGTGGAGTAACAACGTGGCGCCGCGCCGCGCGAGCGCTGCGGCGAGGGCGCGCCCCAAGCCGTCGGTGGCGCCCGTGATGAAGAGTGTCCGCCCGTTCAGATCGTTCACGTGCATGCCCTATCGTCCGTGCGGACGTGCCTCCTGCCGCCTAGATGATCTTCTTGATCGCGTCCTCGATCTCGCCCGGATTCATTTCGCCCAGGCGGTAGGTGCTGATCTTGCCATGTTTGTCGATGAAAATGTGTACCGGTAATGCAAAGGCTCCGTAGTTTTTGCCCATCTCGCCATCGTCGATGGCGACGGTGAACGGCCACTTGTACTTGTGCGCGAAGTCGAGCGCTTTGGACTTATCTTCCTGCTCGTCGACACCCACGATCGCCAAGCCCTTCGAGCGGTACTTGGCGTAGAGCGACGCCACGCTCGGCGCTTCTTCGTTACACGGTCCGCACCACGACGCGAAGAAGTTCAAATACGTTGGTTTGCCGCGCAGCGATGCGGACGTCAGATCGCCCCCGGCCGCCTTGGGCAGGGTGAACGCTGCCGCTGCATCGCCTGCGTGCGGCGCTGCGAGTGCGGGCGTAACGGCCACGGCCGCGAGCGACAGAGTCAACAAAAACAACCCGAAGGTGCGTAACACGAGAGCTCCTTTACGATGCGGTAAACGAGGGGAAACGAACGTACGTCGCGTCCTGCGCCATCTGGCCGCGTAGTTCGTCCGCCGAATTGAACTTGCGCTGCTCGCGAATAAAGCGTAGATCGCGGAGGGCGAGTTGCTCGCCGTAGATCGTCGCTTGGAAATCGAGCAGCCACGCTTCGACCGTCCGTCCGGTCCCATCGAAGGTCGGATTGCTGCCGATCGAAACGAGACCGCTGTAATCGCGGCCGTCGTAGCGTCCGACGCACGCGTACACGCCATCGGCGGGCAGCGTTTTCCCGGGCGGCAGCACGAGGTTCGCGGTCGGATAGCCGAGATCGTGACCGCGGCCGAAGCCCAGCGCCACGCGGCCGCGCAGCGCATAGGGTTCACCCAGGAGCCGATTCGCCGTTTCCATGTCGCCGCGCGCGAGCGCGGCGCGAATCCGCGTGCTCGAGACGCGTTCGTCGCGGTCGGCTAGCGGCGCGACCGCGACGACATCGATGCCACGGGGCCGCAGCGTCTCGCGCGCCAGCGTCGCATCGCCTTCGCGCCCGCGGCCGAAGCGAAAATTTTCGCCGACGACGAGCGCCCGCACACCGAGCGTGCCGAGCAACACATCGCCCAGAAACGCGCGGGCGTCTTGCTGCGCGATGCGCTCGTCGAAGGGCACGAGGTACAGTTCATCGATGCCCGTCGACGCGAGCATATCGACGCGCTCCTCGAGGGTCGTGATCAGAGGCGGAACGCGCTCCGGGCGCAGATGCGTCGCAGGATGGTTGCGAAACGTCAGGACGGCGGCGCGATAGCCGGGGCGGCGCAGTCGCAGCAGCGTCTTGATAATCTCGCGATGGCCGCGGTGCAAGCCGTCGAAGAAGCCGATGGCGAGAACGAGCGGGCGCGGCGTGCAGGGCGGCTCGAGTTCGTGATGGATCTTCACACGAAGACTTTGCGCGGCGCGAGCAGGGCACCGACCGCTTCGCCGACGCCGACGAGCGTCCGCGTCGAGTCGCGCACGAACACGTGCTTCGCTGCGGAACCCAGCGGCAGCGGTACGAGCCGGCCCGCGCGAAAGTCGGCCGAGCCGCGGCCATCGAGCACGATCGTCGGAAACGGAATGATACGTTCGGGCGCGATCAAAGCGCCTTCCGGGTCCGCCTCGATTTCCTCGAGCAGACGCGCCTCATACAGCACGAACGGCCCCGACGCATCGCGCAGCAACGCTCCCATGTGCGCCGCGCAGCCGATCGCCGCGCCCAAATCTTCGCACAGCACGCGAACGTACGTGCCTTCCGAAGCGGCGACCGCGAGACGCGCCACGCCGCTTGCATACCCGAGCACGGTGAGGCCGTAGATCGTCACGCGGCGCGCGGGCCGATCGACGGTTTCTCCGCGGCGTGCAATCGCGTAGAGCCGTTCGCCGTTGTGATGCCGCGCGCTGACCATCGGCGGAATCTGGTCGATGGCACCCAGGAACCGCGAGACGACGGCGTCGAGGCGAGCCCCGGCGTCGGCGGGGACGGGCGTTTCCCGCAACGTCGCTCCGGTCGCATCACCGCTCGCTGTCGCGCGGCCGAGCACGAGCGTAAAGACGTAGGATTTGCGCCGATCTTCGATGAGTGGGATGAGCCGCGTTGCTTTCCCGAGCGCGAGCGGCAAGACGCCGGCCGCCATCGGGTCGAGCGTCCCGAGATGTCCGACCGGGAGTTTGGAGCGGGCAACCTTGGCGAACGAGCGACGCACGCGTGCGCCGACCTGCGCCGAGCTCAACCCCGCGGGTTTGAAGACGTTAACGAAGCCGAGCATCGCTCGCGCCGGTGACGACTACAACCCTTCTGCCAGCAGCGCAGCGCGTACGCCCCGGGTGGCGTCCTCGAGCGAGCCGTCGAAGGTGAGACCCGATGCGCGGAAGTGGCCGCCGCCACCCAGTCGCGCCGCCGCCGATTGCACGTTGACGCGGCCGTTGCCGCGCAGACTCACGCGGACTTCGCCCTCGTACGCTTTGAAAAGCGCGGCGACGTCGACGCCTTCGACGGAGCGCAGATGCTGCACGATCTCTTCGGTATCCTCGCCATCGGCGGCGTGGCGCTGCAGCATCGCATCGTCGACGACGGACCAGCAATACTTCCCGTGCTCCTCGAGCTTCGCGTGCGCGAGCGCATCGCCGAGCAACGCGATGGCCGCAAAGCGTTTGTTCGCGAAGACGCGTTCGGTGATTTCGTCCTTATCCGCACCACGGTCGACGAGCCACGCGGACGTCCGCAGGACGCCCGCCGTCGTATTGGCGTGCATGAAGCCGCCGGTGTCGGTCATGATCGTGGTAAGCAGGCACGTCGCGATCTCCGGCGTCACGGGCGCCTCCATCGCTTCGAGCAGCTTGAGCACGCACGTGCCCGTCGAGCATTCGGTATCGAGCACGTAGTTGAGCGCGCCGAAGCGCGTGTTCGCGAGATGGTGATCGATGTCCAAGATGTTGCGCCGCTCGATCGCGGGCATGAACTCACCCGAGCGCGACGTGTCGCTCATGTCGCAAAAGACCCACAGCGCATCCGCCGGCAAATCGGCCGGCAAGTCGCGCGACACGCGGTCTGCGTCGGGCAAAAACCGCAGGTTCCGCGGAACCGGGTCCTGCTGAAAGTAGTAGACGCGTTTGCCCAAGGGGCGCAGCGCGAGTCCGAGCGCGAGCCCGGCTCCCAGCGTATCTCCGTCGGGTTTGACATGGCTGACGAAAACGAAGGCGGACCGCTTGCGCAGTTCCGCGACGACGTCGGCCGTCGTGGCCTCCCGCGCATTACTCTGAATCATCGGTCCCTCCCGTTTGCTCTTGCGACGTCTTCGCGAGCACTTTGCTGAGCGCGATCGCTTTCTCCGTGGTACGGTCTTCGACGAACACCAGCTCCGGCGTGTGCCGCAGCGTGACCGCGTGACCCAGCTCGCCGCGCAGGAATCCCTTCGCCGATTCGAGCGCCGTCATACTTTGTTTCGCGACGTGCCGGTCACCGATGATCGAGACGTAGACCTTCGCCGTGTGCAAATCGTTCGTGATCTCGACCCGCGTAACCGTTACGAACCCGAGCCGAGGGTCTTTGAGCTCGGTCGAGATCAACTTCGCGAGCTCCCGCTGCAGCTCATGATCGATCCGCCCCATCCGTTCCCGTTTCATCGCTTCGCCTTCCGTACCGGCCCGAAGAAGACGAACGCGATCACCGCGAGCACCACGACGGACCCCAAACTTCCATAGATATCGTTGTCGCGAAGCAACGGCACACGCGCATCTGCCGCCAAGTCGAAGACCTGCCGCACGAGCAGCGCCACAGTGAGCAGTGCCCCGATCAGCAGAAAGATGCCATAGGTCCGATTGCGAGACGACGATGCTTTCGAAGTCATGCGCGCTCTTCGCCCAGACGTTTCAGTCGGACCGCGGCACCAAAGGTCTGCACGACGGCAAGCAAAGCCACCGCGACGTAGGTCCAATGTCGCATCAGAGCCTGAAAGCCATCGTCTAAAACCATAGATGCGATAACCCGAACATAACGGCTGCCAGGCACCCTAGGGTCCCGGCCTGCCAACGCAGCAGGCACCGCCGCCGGCCCAGACCGCACTCCATCGTAAGACGAACTCGCCGTAGTCCAGCGAGCAACGGCGGCTGCCACGCTCTAGCCACGACGGATCGACTCCCGCATCCGCTTTACGGCCTGCGATGCAGCAAACGCATTTAATACAAAAATCAAGGTATTTCCGAGTAACAGCGTGGCGAAAATCGGGTTGCGGCTCCTTGCGAACGAGGTTACCGTTGCGATCGCCATCGTAGTGGCTGCCAGTATATAGAACGGCGCCAGAAACTCGAACGTGAGCGAGTTCTGCTTTTTTTCGGCCAATGTCATTTCGCGATACCGCAAACTCGACCCGACCCTCGCCGCAAAGCCGGAAAGCGGCAGCCGCAACGCGCGCGCCACTATGGTGCCACCGGTTCATCACCGCGCATGCTAAGGCCGCCAATAATAGTTGGCAAACAGCCAAAATGTTTTCGCGACAGCGCATCATGTGGACTTCGATCTCTTACGAGGGCGGGCTGTGCAATAGACTGCAAAACCCAACGCCGATAACAATCCGTATGTAACCGCAAGTCCATCGTAGCCCGAAAAACCTCGCCCGCTCAGGTGCTTCGGCAAAACGACAAACGCCGTCCATCCCAAACACAACGCGCCCCAAAGCACGCCCTGAATGAGAGCCGGCACCGCGCGCATAGGCGGCCCGTCACCCGGTACGAGCGGCGGAAACAGCCCACGCGTAGACGTCGTAACGAGCAGGCTCAGAAATTGCGAGGGCACGAATAGCGCCGCGGCTTTACGCAACGGTTCGCCGATCGGGATGCCCGTTTAACATCGCACGAGAACGCCGGCGAACGACGTATACAACGCATCCCCAAAGTAAGCAAATGATAGCGACCAAAAGAAGCACTACGCTGAAAGCTCGAGTGCCGCCGTCAACGCCGCTCGTGTTCAACAGCAAAAGTTGCGAGACGATGATTAGCGATGCCGTCACGGCTTGCCAAAGCATGCTGCGCTCCCGCACCGGCTTCAACGAACTTATCGACAACTCCGACGGCTTTACCTCACTACCCACGCGACGCTCCCGCGCAAACGCCCCGATCCTCACGACCGCTCGCGCTCATTCGTCGCTGGACGTTTCCGCAACAAAACAAACAGCGCAGCAGCGAGCCCAACTAAGCCGACCCAGTCCACGAAACGACTACGGCCATCAGCGCCCAATAGGTGAACCGCAACCGAGTAAAACAAACCGCCCGCGAGCATGGCATAGAAGCGGCGCTTTGACGTTGTTCCCCTCAAACTCGTGGCCAGCTTCGCAGTAACTTCGCGCAACGGCGGCTGTAATGCGCGCGCCATCACAAGCCCCCTCGGCACCATAGCCGCGAGGTTCGCAAGGCCGGTGCGCGGCGCGGGTGCGGCGTGGGAACTCCGACGGCGAGCGGAGCGCCGGAGGCGCGGGAGCGAGACGCGGTGTAGCGGCGGTTCCCCATGGATGGGGAACCACCAGCGGTCCCGCGCCGCACCCACGCCGCGCACCAGCCCAGCAGCGACAACGAGCACGGTAGCCGTAGCTCTTACGCCGGAACCGGTTCCGGCGCCACCAACTCCGACGTAAACGCTTCGATCACATCGTGCTCCTTGAGATCGGAGAACTTCGCGATCTGCACGCCGCACTCGAAGTTTTCCGCAACTTCGCGCACGTCGTCCTTGAAGCGCCGCAATGACTCGAGTTCCGACTCGAAAATCACCGCGCTGTCGCGCAAGATGCGAACTTTCGCATTGCGCGTGAGCTTGCCGCTCTGCACGTAGCATCCGGCAATCGTGCCGACCTTCGAGACCTTGAAGACCTCACGCACTTCCGCCCGTCCGAGAATGACCTCGCGGAACTTGGGCGCGAGCATCCCGAGCATCGCCTTCTTGAGGTCGTTCTCCACATCGTAGATGACCTGATAGAAGCGGATGTCGACCTGCTCGTTCTCGGCCAGCCGTTTGACCGTTTCGTCGGGCCGAATGTTGAACCCGATGAGGACGGCGTTGGAGGCGCTCGCGAGGTTGACGTCGTTAGGCGTGATCGCGCCGACGCCCGCGTAAATCACGCGGATGTCGACCTCTTGATTGGAGAGCCCTTCGACGCGGCTGCGTAACGCCTCGACCGCACCTTGACCGTCGGCCTTGAGGATAAGGTTGAGTGCCTTACGACCGCCGTCCGGCAAGGTCGCCATGAAGCTCTCGAGCGAGACGCGCGGGCCGCTCGTGGCGGCTATCGCAACGTCTTTACGGCGCGTCGACCGCTTCGCCGCCGCTTCGCGCGCGACGCGCTCGTCGGAGACGACCATCAGCGTATCGCCGGCACTGGGCACTTCCGAAAGACCCATGATCTCGACGGGGATCGACGGCCCCGCCTTCTTCACTTGCTTGCCTTTATCGTCGACGAGGGCGCGAATCTTTCCGAACGCCGAGCCGACGACGACGACGTCACCGGCGCGCAGGGTTCCGTTCTGCACGAGCACCGTCGCAACGGCACCGCGGCCTTTGTCCAGCGCCGATTCGATGACGACGCCGGTTGCGCGACGCGTCTTATTGGCTTTGAGATCGCGCAGCTCGGCTTCGAGCAAAACCGTTTCCAAGAGCTGATCGATGCCATCGCCCGTCCGTGCCGAGACGGGAACCATCTCGGTTTTCCCGCCCCACTCGACGGGCTGCAAGCCCTGTTCGGAGAGCTGGGATTTCACGCGATCGGGTTGCGCATCTTCCTTGTCCATCTTATTGATCGCGACGACGATCGGCACGTGCGCCGCCTTGATGTGCGAGATCGCTTCGATCGTTTGCGGCATGACGCCGTCGTCGGCTGCGACCACCAGGATCGCAACGTCGGTGACCTTCGCGCCACGCGCACGCATCGCGGTGAACGCTTCGTGGCCCGGCGTATCGATGAACGTGACCTTTTGATCGTTGCGCTCGACCGTGTACGCACCGATGCGCTGCGTGATGCCGCCGACCTCGCCGCCCGCAACATTCGCAAACCGGATCTTGTCGAGCAGCGACGTCTTGCCGTGGTCGACGTGCCCGAGCACCGTCACGACCGGCGGCCGCGACGAAAGCAGTTCAGGACGATCCTCTTCCTGCTCGACGACGACTTCTTCGCCCGCTTCTTTGATGACCGCATTGAAACCGAACTTGCGCGCCACGTTCTGCGCCGTCTGCGCGGGAATGTTCTGATTGATCGTCGCCATCGTGCCCATCTTGATGAGCTCTTTGATGACGTCTTTGGCCGGCGTGATCATCGACGTCGCGAGTTCCTGAACGGTCAGAACGTCGGGAATCTCGATCGTCTCGAGCGTCGCACCCGCGACCACAGGACGGTCGTCACCTTGGTTCTTCTTACGGCGCCGCTCTTTCTCGAGCAGCATCTCCGTCTCGCGATCCTTCTTGGCGCCCGAACGGTCGGCTCCGCCACGTCCGCGCGGCTGCGGTCCGCGCGGACCGCCCGAGCTCGGCGATGGGCCGGCGCCGGGCTGCGTGAGCGGTGTACCCGGCGGCCGCGGCGTGAAAGGACGCGGCCCAGCCGGTGGCATGAGGGGACGGAAGGGGCCGTTGCCGGCGGGCCGGCGACCGGGCGGTCCGCCGGCGCCCGGAGCGCCCGGAACACCCGGAACGCCCGGACGCGGCGTTACCTGACCGGGCTGCCCCGGCCGATAACCTTGACCGGGCACACCCGGCTGCCCGGGTCGCGGCGCGACACCGGGACGGCCGGGCAGGCCGAACGTCGGACCCGGACTCGCCGAAGCGGCGAGGCCGGGCGCATCGGGACTCTGCGGTCGCGACTCCGCGATCGAGGAGCGCCCGGCGGGAACTGGACGCAAGGTCGGAACGGGCGCCTCGGGGCCGGCATCGGGTCGCGCCCGCGGTGGTGCGCCTGCGGCGACGCGCGGCGGTGGGCTGCCGACCAGACGCGGAGCCGGACTGCCGGCGATTCGCGGCCCGGGCGAGTTCGGCACGATCGGTGGTGCGGCGGTCTCGGCCGCGGCGGCAGGCGTCGCAGCGCGGCGCTCGGCGCCGGACGGCTCGCCGTCCGGCGTAGCGGCGCCGTTTTCCAAGGGTGAAGGGGACGCGACGGCGGATGGCTGCGCGGCGGGAGCCTGCGGTGCGACCGCCGCTGCAGCCGTTTCCGGCGCGGCGGCTGCCGGCTTCGCGGCGCGACGCGGCGCGGCCGTTACAGGCTTGAGCGTCGGGACGGTCTCGGCAGGAGCGACCGGAGTAGGTTCGACTGCGCGGGCGCGCGCGGAAGCCGGAGCATTGCCATTTGCGGGCGCCGCGCTCGCGGGGGCTACCGTGGGCGGTGCAGCGACGGCCGTGCCGCCGCCGAACTTCGCAGCGCCTTTGGCAGCGCCCAGAAGAACGCCGCGCACGAGGTCGGCAATGGGATCCTCGACCACGCTGAGCTGATTCTTGGCTTCAAAACCGAGTTTTCCAAAGAGACCGATCAAATCTTTGGAAGACAGGCCGAGCTCTTTGGCCAGCTCGAAAATACGTACTTTACCGGTTGGCATATCGTCCTTTTCACAACCCGCGTGCGGCTCTTTCGGCTGCACTCGGGAAACCTCGTTAAATCATGTCGTCGCTCCGGATACGCCGTCAATCGCGCAAAGGCGCGTGACGAGGAACCCGCCTATCATACACGGCCGCGCTCCCATCGCAAAGCGCGGGCCGGCCGTCCCAGCTCGCCGCGCGCGCGGCCTCGGCGAGACCGGGATAGCGTTTGTTCTTGGCGACGCGCTGCGCGCACGGCTGCGAGCAAAGGTAGGCGCCGCGGCCGGCTGCCCGCCTCGGCGCCGCGTCGAGACCCCAACCGCCACCCGCGGGGCGCACGAACCGCACCAGCGCCGCCTGCGGACCGCGCGCGCGGCAGCCGACGCACGTGCGCAGCGGCACCTTACCCGGACCTATGCGGAGCCCTCGCCGTTGCCGCCCTCGCGGCTCGCGGGATCGAACATCTGCCGGCGGAACTCCTCGAGCTTGCGAATGAGCTCCGGATCGACCGCCGGCGTGCCGTCCGCGTCCGCTTCAACCGCGTCCGCGTCGGTCTCGCCTTCGAGCTCCGGCGCGACTTGCGCCCGCGCTTCGCGCTCGGCAAAGTAGCGCGCCCGGGCCTCTTCGGCATCGGCTTCGCTCGTGATGTCGAGCCGCCAACCCGTCAGCCGCGCCGCGAGCCGCACGTTCTGACCTTCGCGGCCGATGGCAAGCGAGAGTTGATAGTCCGGCACGACGACGAGCCCGACGCCTTCGTCCTCGAAGAGTTCGACCGTGAGCACCTTGGCCGGCGCGAGCGCATTGTGAATGAAACCGACCGGGTCGTTCGACCAGCGGATGATGTCGATCTTTTCGCCGCGCAGTTCATCCGAGACGCTTGCGATGCGGCTCGACTTGGGCCCCAGACACGCGCCGACCGCATCGACGTCGGAACGGTGCGAATGCACGGCAACCTTCGAGCGGTTGCCGGGTTCGCGCGCGATCGCCATGATCTCGACGATGTTGTCCTCGATCTCCGGAACTTCGCGCTCGAGCAGACGCTGCACGAGGCCCTCCGCGGCGCGCGAGAGCACGATCTGCGGACCTTTGTTGGTCTTGCGCACGTCGAGCACGAAGGCCAGGAGTCGATCGTTGATGCGGAAGTTCTCGCGCGGAACTTGCTCCGAGAGCGGCAGCAACGCTTCGGTTTTGCCGAGATCGACGTACATGTTGCGCTGCTCGTAGCGCTGTACGGTTCCGTTTACGAGGTCGTGCAGCTTTTGACTGTACTCGTTGAAGATCGTATCGCGCTCGGCCTCACGGATGCGTTGCACGATGACCTGCTTCGCCGTTTGCGCGGCGATGCGCCCGAAATTCTTAGGCGTCACCTCTTCATCGTAGAAGTCGCCCGGCTCGTACTTGGCGCCCGCCTCTTTTAGTGAGATCTCGAGCTTGGGATCCGTGACCTCAGCGACGACGTTACGCCGATGGTAGACCTTGTACTCGCCCGTATCGCGGTCGATCGAGACGATCGCATTCGCTTCGCCACCGAAGTTTCGTTTGTAAGCCGAAATGAGCGCCGCTTCGAGCGCCTCCAGCAGCATGTCGAAGGGAATGGCGCGCTCGCCCTGGAGCAGCCGCAGCGATTCGCGCAGCGTCGGTTCGTCGGGAGCGGCTTTAGCGGTTTTTGCGGGCATCTTTTCTCTCTTTTTTGGCGCGCGTCAGGTCGGCGCGAATATCGAAATCGACGTTGGCGGTTCGAATGAGCTCAAGCGGTATGGGCAAGTCGGTGCCATCGATCTGCAGCACGACGAGATTCCCGGAAACGCCTTTGAGTTTTCCGCGATGCGTCTTGCGATTCTCGATCGGAAGCGTCGTGACGATACGGACGTCGCGCTCCCGGAAACGCTCATAGTCGGCTGGTCGCAGGAGCGGCCGGTCAAGACCGGCGGATTCCACCTGCAGCGTGTAGGGATCGGAAAAGACATCGAGTGCCTGGTTGATGCGGCTCGCGATCCGTTCGCACGTCGCGAGGTCGACAATTCCCCCGGGCCGATCGACGACGAGCGTGAGCTCGAGCGTGCGGCCCTGCCGACGGCTTTTTTGGGCGAGGATTTCGATATCGGCGAATGCGGTCTCGTACGGCAACGCGAGCGCGGCCCGTTCGAAGGCATCGGTGAGCTTCGTACCGTCCGCAGTTGCGGAGAGCGCGACGTCGTGGGGATGAGCGATGGTCATTGCGCCTTACAACGATGAAGCGCGGGACCTGCCCACGCTTCATGAATATTCGATCTCGCCACAGTATAGCGTATCGGGCTACGCCACGGCAACCGGCAGGCGAGACGAACCCCGGCGGCCGGCACTTAGGTCGGCGCGGGTTTGGGCGCGAGCGTCGGAAGGCCGCCGCTCGGCGTGAACTGCTCGCCCCCGCACGGCCCGAACGTATACCCCCCGATTGCGCCCGAGCCGTCGTTCTCGACCTTCCAACCCGTGCAGATCTCGAAGCCCAGAATCCTGCGTTTGCTCAACACGTACAGCACGCTCTTGCGCGCCCCGCCGAGCAAGCCGCCGGGCTGCTGCACGACGTAGAGGGCCCGCGCGAGCACGTCCACGGGTGGTGCGGCCGCCTTATAATAATCTTCCTTTGCGGCCGAGATCGCCTGCAAAAGATCGTTCGTATACTCGCGACTTCCGTACGCGACGTCGCCCGCCGGCAGCGACGCATTGAGACGGCTGTTGAGCGCGTCGAGCCCGCGACCGGCGCTCGGGGAAACGGGGTGCGCCCGCGCGGCTCCCCGGCTGCCGGCGGTCGCAAGCGTAGCGCCTCCTTTCGGCGCGGCCGCTGCGCCGGTCACCCGCCCGACGCCGGTCGAGGACGATTCCGCGCGCCGTGGACCACCGGCGAGGCTACCGGCCGCCTTGCCGGTACCGGGCGCCGCAGTAGCGCGCGCGGCCGTGTTCGCATTCGCCCCCGGTTTTGCGTTCGCAGTCCCCGCCGCGGCGGCGGTCGGCGCGGCCGTCGCCGGTGGCGCCGGCGCGGGCAGCGCGCTTGCGGGCTCGGGCGTCGCGGGTTTCGCCCTCGAGGCTTGCGTCGGCGCGGCAGTCGGTGCTTTTGTCGGGGGCGCGGTTGACGCTAGGGTCGGTCCCGCGGTTGGCGCTTGTGTCGGAATCGCGGTCGGGCGCGCCGTCGGAACGGCGGTCGCCGTGGCCGTCGGCAGCACCGTCGGTTCGACCCTCGGGCGCTCCGTCGGCGCAGCGGTCGGGACGACGGCCGGTGCCTGCGTCGACGGCGCCGCCGTTCGGAGTACCGTCGCTACCGGCGTCGGTGGCAGCGTCGGTGCGGGTGAAGCGGGCTCGGGCGTCGCCGCGGGCGGAAGCGTTGCAGCGATCGTCGTGGGCGCCGCGCTCGGCTCGATCGGGCGCGGTGTCGCCAGCGGCGCGATCACCGCAACGCGCTGTGGCAGGGGCGTTCCGTGCGGAACGATCTTCGTGAGCTCCGGCCGCCGCGGCGCCGCGCGCGTCACGCGCGGACGCGTCGCACGGCGCGGACGTGGCGTATGTACGAGCGGCGGCACGATCGTCGGCGCAGCGGTCGCTCGCGCCGGTGCGATCGTCGGCTGCGGGCGCGGAACCTGCGCCCGCAGGTGTTGCGCGATGCGTTGCGGGCGCGACTGCTGCGTAACGTCGTAGATCTCGGGCGATACGCTGCCGGGCGACGGCAAGACGTAACGCAACGTCAAGAACAGCGCGACGATGACGTGCGCGCACACCGAAAGGCCGTAAGCGACGGCGAAACGCCGGCGCTCGTGCGGATCGTCGCGCCTGCGTTCGGGCGCCATAGCCGACCGTCTTCGCCTCGCGGTACCCCGCCACTTTGTCGTTCCATGTCACACGATGCGGGCGGGAAAGGCGCCCGCGCGCACACAAACCTCACGCTCCGCTTATCGCTCGGACAAGGAGCCACGCGTGCCGTCGATCGACATCTTTCGTAGAGAGCCGTCGGAGCCGTTCGTGCAGGGGATGCGCATCTTCGCCCAAGGCGACGCCGGGGACACCATGTACGCCGTCCTCGAAGGCGAGATCGAACTTCACGCGGGCGAGCGCGTCTTCGAAGCCGTCGGTCCAGGCGGCGTGTTCGGCGAGATGGCCTTGCTCGAAGCCAAACCGCGCAGCGCATCGGCGACGGCCAAGACCGACGGCAAACTCGTGAAGATCGATCAGAAGCGTTTTCTCTTCCTCGTGCAAAACACGCCGTTTTTCGCAATCGAGGTGATGCAGCTCCTCGCGGAGCGTCTGCGCCGCATGGACGCTAACGTCGTGCGCTAAAGCCCAACCCGCGAAGACGCGAACGAAGGGTGTCCGAGGCCGTGCGTCGGAACGCGGCCTATTGCAATGATCGATCAGGCGCACAAACGGACGAAGATCGTCGCCACGATCGGCCCGGCGTCGCGATCACCCGAAACGCTGCGCGCGCTCGTCGACGCCGGTCTCAATGTCGCCCGGCTCAACTTTTCGCACGGGACCCACGAGTCGCACGGCGCGACGATTGCCGACATTCGCGGCGTCGCCGCAACGACCGGCATCTCGCTTGCAATTCTGCAAGACCTACCCGGGCCCAAAGTTCGGACGGGGCCACTCGCGCCCGGCATCGAGAGCGTCCCGCTGCTGCGCGGTGCGGCGTTTGCGCTCGTCACGTACGAAGTCGCCGGCTCCGTCGACGGCGTGAGCGTCGCCTATGACGGCTTGCCGCGCGATGTCGACGTCGGAAAGCTGATCTACCTTGCCGACGGCGCGATCGCGCTGCGCGTTCTGGGCAAGAGCGACGATCGCATCGATACCCGCGTCGAGGTCGGCGGCGACCTGCGCGCGCAGCAGGGCATCAACTATCCCGACGGCACGCTCGCGATCGACGCCGTAACGGACCGCGACTTCGAACACCTCGCTTTCGGCTTGGCGGCGGGCGTCGATTGGGTGGCCGTCTCTTTCGTCAAAAGCGCCGACGACGTTGCGCGCGTCAAGCAATTCATTGCCGAGCACGGCAAGAACGTGCCGGTGATCGCGAAGATCGAGAAGCACGAAGCGCTCGAAGCGATCGACGACATCATCGCCGTCGCCGACGGCATCATGGTCGCGCGCGGCGACCTCGGTATCGAGATTCCACTCGAGCAAGTACCGCTCGTGCAAAAAGATCTCATCGCGCGCGCGAATCGCAAGTCCAAGCCGGTCATCACGGCGACGCAGATGCTCGAATCGATGATCGCCTCGCCGCGGCCGACGCGCGCCGAGGCGACCGACGTCGCCAACGCCATCATCGACGGCACGGACGCCGTGATGCTTTCGGGCGAGACGGCACGCGGCGCCTATCCCGTCGAAGCGGTGCGCGTCATGGCGACGATCGCCCGCGAAATCGAGAAGCAGTATCCGCACGCGGCGCTCCGCTCGCGACGGCTCGCGCTCAGCGCGCGAACGACCGAGATGTCGATTGCCGCGAGCGCTTCGCAGATGGCCGAAGAACTCGCCCTCGACATGATCGTCACCGGTACTTCGACGGGCAACACCGCGCGGCACATCTCGTCGTTTCGTCCGCGTGCGCGCATCGTCGCGATGACCTCGATCCCCGAAGTCGCGCGGCGCATGGCGCTGGTTTGGGGCGTGGACGCGGTCGTCGTCGAATCGTACCGCTACTTCGAGACGTTGATCGACATCGTCGAGGCGCGCATGTTGCGCGAGCAGCTCGCGCGCAGCGGCGATACGATCGCGATCACCTCCGGCATGCCCGTCGGCGAAGGCGGCACGAACGTTATCAAAATCCATCGGCTCCCGTAGGCACGCGCGCTTCCGCGCCGATCGCATCGTACAAGTCGCGGTAGCGGCGAGCGACGGCGTCGCGGGCGTAGCATTCGCGGGCGGTCGCGCGCTGTTCGCCCGCGCCGTGCCACGCATCGTCGATGCGCGACCACGCGTCGGCGATCCCGGCGACGAGTCCCTGCGGATCGTCGTCGACGAGCCACCCGGTCTCCAGCGGCGAGAGGGCGTCGGCGAGTGCGCCCGCGTTGCTCGCAACGACCGGTACGCCCGCACATAACGCCTCGAGCACGGACTGCGGCTGCGCGTCGCGCGAGACCGGCACGACCAAGAGGTCGATCGTCGCGAAGAGCTCTTGTGCGGCCACGTCACCGCGCAAGGTCACGATGTCGCCGAGCTTGCGCGCGCGGATTTCGGCGCCGACGAACTGCCGCGCACGACCGGTTCCGGCAAGCTCGAGCCGCGCGTCCGGGAATTGCTCGCGCGCCAGCCGCACGCCGTCGAGTGCGTTTTCCCAAGCGCGGTCCGCGGAAAGAGCGCCGCGCCAGCCGACGATCGGTCCGCCGCGCGCGGCGGGACGTGCGAGCGGCGCCCCGTCCGGTACGATCTCGACCCCGTGCGGAATGATGGCGATCGCGCCGTCATCGAGTGCGAAGCGCGCCTCGAGGCTGCGTCCCAGCGACGGATACGTCGCGACGACGGCCGCGGCGCGGCGCAGGTAGCGCGGAAAGCGCCGCTCGACGAGCTTGCGCGGCACTTCTTTGTCGCGCTGCGGGTCGTGAAACGTCGCAATCGTCCGGGCCGAGAACGACTCGGGAAACGTCCCGAGCGCGACGGCCACCGCGGGAAAGCCGTGCGCGTGCACGATATCGGGGGCGAAGCGCTGCGCGGCGCGCCGCAGCTTCGCAATGCTCTGCCCCATACCGATGAGGCCGCCGGGACGCCAGCCCTCGCTCGCAATGCCGAGCATCGTAAAGCGAGGGCGCTCGGCCGCCGGCGCAAGTACCAAAATCTCGTAGTCGTCGTGCAAGGTCGCGCAACCTTCGGCGACGTCGCGGTGCATCGCGTCGCCATCGGGCGAGACGAGCACGAGGACTCTGCGGCGCGTCACGCGCTTTGCTTGGGGCGCGCCTTGTGCGCACGCACCTCGCGAACGAGCGTCTCGGCATGTTCGAGCGCGACGGCCTTCGCACTGCCCGAGAGCATCCGCGCAATCTCCGCAAGCACGGCCGGCCGCGCATCGAGCCGTTCCAGTTCGACGAACGTCGTACCGTTTTCGACACGCTTGCGCAGCGCGTAATGACTGTCCGCCCACGACGCGATCTGGGCGAGGTGCGTGACGCACAACACTTGCGCACCGCGAGCGAGCGTGCCGAGCCGCACGCCGACCGCACTCGCCGTCACGCCACCGATGCCCGCGTCGATCTCATCGAAGACGAGGGCCGTCCGGTCGCGCCGGTCGGCGAGCACGACCACGAGCGCGAGCAGCACGCGCGAGAGTTCGCCGCCGGAGGCTGCGCGCGCGAGGGCGCGCACGGGCTCTCCCGGATTCGGCGAAAGTGCAAAGAGCGCGCGCTCCGCGCCGCTGGGGCCGGGGCCCGCGAGCGGCTCGAGGATGACGGCGAAGTGTGCTGCGGGCATGGCGAGCGCGGCGAGTTCGGCTGCGACGCGGCCTTCGAGTGCGCGCGCCGCCCCCAGGCGCAGCGCCGAGAGCCGCGCCGCGGCCGCGGCAAGTTCGCTGCGGGCCGCGGCGAGGTCGCGGGTATACTCGGCTTCGCGTTCGTCGCGCGTGGTTTCGCGCTCCAGCGTCTCCGCGAAACGCACGCGCGTCTGCGCAATCGCCGCAATCGAACCACCGTACTTTTTCTTGAGGCGTTCGATGAGATCGAGGCGTGCCGTCAGCGTTTCGAGTTCGGTCGCATCGAATTCGGTCGCGTCGAGTTCGCGCGCGATCGCGACGGCGGCATCGCTCGCATCGCTTTGCAGCGCCGCCAGCGACTGCGCGAGCGCCGCGAAGGTGGAACCGTAACGTGCGAGGGGACCCAGGGCCGCCGCCGCTGCGCCGAGCGCGTCTGCCGCCGCGCCTTCGCTGCCGGCGAGCGCTTCGTGTGCAGCGCGCAGGGCCGCTCCGATCTTCTCGGTATTTGCAAGGTAGTCGCGGCGCTCGCGCAAGCGGACGTCTTCGTCATCGTCCGCGAGCGCAGCATCGTCGATCTCGCCGAGTGCGAAGCGTGCGTAGTCGAGCTCTGCAAGCGCGCGCCCCGCGTCACCGGTGAGCTCCGCGAGCGCGCGTGCGAGGTTTCCGGCGCGCTCGTACGCACGAGCGGCAGCGGCCCGTTCGCGCAGCGCCTCGTCGCCCGCAAATGCATCGAGCAGATCCATCTGATACCCGTGCTCGAGCAGACGCTGCTGCTCGTGCTGACCGATCTGCTCGACGAGCGCATCGCCGTAGAGGCGCAGCTGCGCCGACGTCGCCAGGCGGCCGTTGACGCGGGCGGTCGACTTTCCGTTCGGCGCCATCTCGCGCACGAAGAGCGCAGCCTCGTCCGCGTCGAGATCGAAACCATCGTCCGCGAGACGCGCGCGCAGCGTCGAGTCCGCTTCGACGGCGAGCGTCACCCGCGCGCGCAGCGCGCCGCCGCGCACGATCTCCGCGGACGAACGTTCGCCGAGCACGAAGCCCAGTGCGCCCAGCAGCATCGTCTTGCCCGAGCCCGTCTCACCCGTGCAGACGGTGAAGCCGTCCGAAAAGTCCAGCGACGCGCGCGCGATCAAGCCGAAGTCTTCAATCTCCAGGCGAACGATCAACGTGTCATCCCGCGGCAGCTCGTAGCACGAACGCGCGTTTTGGCGCCGCAGGCGCCAAAACGCCACGGGTTCGCCGCAGGCGAACCCTGCTCAGCGATCTTTGACCGGCGCATTCCAGCGCAGCTTGCCTTCCAAGAGGGCGAAGAAGTCCAGCGGTGCCCGGCGGGCGAAGCGCACGCGACGCGGATAGCGTTTGACGACGACGCGCTCGCCCGGATGCAGTTCGTCGACTTGGATGCCGTCGGCCGCGAGGGTGACGCCGGAGGTCTCCTCATCGACCGTCACGACGATCGTCGAGGAGGCGGGCACGACGAGCGGCCGCGAGAACAGCGTATGCGGCAAGAGCGCCGAAACGATGAACGCATCGACGCTCGGTGCGACGATCGGACCGCCCGCCGAGAGCGAGTACGCGGTCGAGCCCGTCGGCGTCGCGACGACGATGCCATCGGCCGGGACGTGGGCGGCTTCCTTGTCATCGATGTAGAGACCAAATGGCGTCATGTGGGGGTTCGTCCGCGCGACGACGACGTCGTTGAGCGCGAAGTGCGAGCTGCCGTGCACGGCGACTTCGAGCGCCGTGCGCTCATCGATGTCGAAGCCCGCGCGCACGATCGCGGGCAACGCGGCGAAGGTTTCCGGGCCGCCGTCCATTTCCGTGAGAAAGCCGAGGCGTCCCGTGTTGATGCCGAAAAGCGGGATGCCGTGCGGCGCGGCGATACGCGCGGCGCGCAGCAGCGTGCCGTCGCCACCGATCGTCACGAGTAGCATCGCATCCTCGATTGCCGCGCCGTCCGTTGCGATGCCGAGCGCACCATCCTGATCGTCGCACAGCGCGACCGTATAGCCACTGCTCGTGATCGCTTTGGCGACGGCTTTTGCCGCGCTGCGCGCGTGATCGCGGAAAAGATCGACGTACAAGCCGATCGTCTCGGTCTTCGCGGGGGCATCCATCAGGAGCGCTCCGCCGCGAGCACGCGCGCGATCGCGGCGTCGTCGTACGCCGCGCCGCCGCGGCGAACGAGCGCGAAGAACTCGATGTTCCCGGCCGGTCCGCGCAGCGGACTCGGTGTGAGTGCGACCGGCGCCAAGCCGAGCCCGACGACCGCGCCCCGCACTTCCGTCAAGATCGCGCGATGGACGCTCGGATCGCGTACGACGCCACCGCCGCCGAGCCGCTCGCGGCCCGCTTCGAATTGCGGTTTGATCAGCGCGACGATGCTCCCGGCCTCCGTCAGGAACGGGCGCGCGCGATCGATCATCGTTACCACGGAGATAAAGGACGCATCGATCGTCACGACGTCGAACGGCGCGCCGAGCGCATCCGGCGCGAGGATGCGAAAGTTCGTGCGCTCCACGACGCGCACGCGCGGGTCGTCGCGTAGCGAGAGCGCGAGCTGACCGTAGCCGACGTCGAGCGCGGTGACGTGCGCGGCGCCGCGCGCCAGGAGACAATCGGTGAAGCCGCCGGTCGACGCGCCGACATCGAGTGCTCGAGTCCCCGCGACGTCGAGCGCGAATGCGCCGAGCGCAGCCTCGAGTTTCTCGCCACCGCGGCTCACGAACGGGCGCGGGCGCTCGACGGCAAGCACGGCGCCGGTCGCGACGGCGCTGCCCGGTTTGGTCGCGGGCCGTCCGTCGACGCGAACGCGGCCCGCGATGATCAGCGAACGTGCGCGCGAACGCGTCACGCCGGCCGATTGCGCCACGACCTCGTCGAGTCGCCTGGCCGGCCGCGCGTTCACGCGTGAGGCACTACAGATCGGGATCCGCATCGCCCGGGTCGTCGCTGCCGCCGAAGAGCGTCGTTGCGGCACGTGATCCGCGAGCAGTTGGTACCGTCGACGCAGAAGCCGGCGCATCCCCACGCGCCGCAGCCTCGATCGAGGTTTGCGCGTCCTTGAGCAAACGCTCGCAGCGCTGCGCGAGCGTTTTGCCTTCGCGGAACAGTGCGACCGACTCGTCGAGCCCGACGTTTTCGCGTTCGAGTTTCCCGACGATCTCTTCGAGACGCCCCAGGGCCTCTTCGAATTCACCCGCTGCCTGCATCCTCACTCTTCCCATCTCGTTCGACACGCGCGAGAAGCGTTCCGCGAGCGAGTCGTGCTTCGACGCGCTCGCCCGCCGGAACGGTCTGCGGGTCGCGCACGATTGCGTTACGATAGGTCACGATGGCATAGCCCCGTTGCAGGATCGCTTCCGGATTCTTGCCATCGAGATGCGCCCGGGCGAGTTCCAGCCGGCGCGCGGCGCGTTCGCTGCGCGCGTGGACCGCGGGCCCTAGACGGTCTGCGGCGATGCCGGCGCGGCGCCGTAGCGCTTCGAGCGGTACGCGTGCGACCGCGTCGAGCCGGAAGGTCGCAGCCTGCAGCGCGCGCGCGCGCTCCGCGAGCCGCCGCGTCGGATCGTGTGCAGCGAGCCGTCGTGTGAGCTCGCGCACGCAGATTTCGCGCGCGCGCACGCGCCCGACGACGGCCGAGCGGAGCGCATCGTCCGCGTCGCCCAAACGCTGCGCGAGCGGTGCCAGAAACAGACGGCCGTCGGCCAGCTTCGAGCGCACGAGCGCCGCCGAAAGCCGGTTACGCAGCCGCTCGAGACGCAGATCGACTGCGGTCCGTGCGCGCGTGGTTCGATCGTCGATGCGCGCGCGCAGCTCGCGCGTCTCGAAGCCGACGGCTTTCGCGGCCGCCGACGGCGTCTCGACATGCACGTCCGCCGCGAAGTCGCACAGCTGCTGGTCCACGGTGTGCCCGATTGCGGAGATGACGGGATGGCGCGCTCGCGCGACCGCGCGAACGACGCTCTCGTCACTGAAAACGAACAAGTCTTCGAACGAGCCGCCGCCACGCGTCAAGACGATCGCGTCGACCTCCTCGCGTGAAGCGCGGCGTAGTGCATCGCAAATCTCGACTGCGGCACTGGGGCCCTGCACAGCGCTCTCGCACCACACGACGCGCACGTGCGGAGCCCGTTCGCGCAAGATCGTGACGAAGTCGATGGCGCCGTTCGCACCGCGCGAGGAGACCAGTGCGACGCGAAAAGGAAAGGGCGGCAGCGGGCGCTTGCGGGCCGGATCGAAGAGCCCCTCCGCCGCGAGCTTTTTCTTGCGCGCTTCGAAGAGCGCGTGAACGTCGCCGACGCCTTCGAGCACGATCGCGCGTACGATGAGCTGATATGTGCTCTTGAGACCGTACGCCGTAATCGAACCACTCGCCACGACCGACACGCCGTTCTTGAGGGTCGGGAAAGTCGCCGCATCCGCCGCCCACGCGAAGCAGCGCAACACGATCTCGCCCTCCTTGAGGTCGAAGTTGTAATGTCCACTGCGCGGAACGCTAAAGTTCGTGATCTCGCCTCGCACGGAGATGCCGCGCAGCTGCGGATCGCTCTCGAGCTTGCGTTTGAGATAGTCCGCGAGCCGCCGGACACCGACGACGCGCGACGCCGGAGCCGGCCCCGGGCGCGCGGTCACGGCGTCGGCGTTGCGGGTGCGGCGCTTGGGGCGGGGTCCGTTCGTTGGACTTCCGCTGCATCCGCGAGGGGCGCCGTCGGCTCTGGTCCCGGCGACCACGCGTCATCGGGCGGGTCGGTCGGCAGCGCGACGGGCACGTATTTCGGTAGCGGCGGCAGCGGTGGTAAGGGGGGAACCGGTGGCAACGGCGCGGGCGCGGCGAACGCGGCGCGCGCGACGACGTGCTGCACGGCATCGGACCCGGGGTCGTTCGGCGAATCGGCTACGGGCGCCGCTGCGGCAGCCCTCGAGCCGGGCGCAGCATACGCCGTGCGTGGACGTCCGGCATAACCGGCCGACGCGCACGCCGCCAGCGGCTGCGTGCCGTCCAGGAAATATTCGTACTTATTGGGCTGTCCGCAATACGCGAGCTTGCGCACCTCGTTGTGCGGAAAGGCGAATTCGTGTTTGGGTGTGTGCGCGAGCGCGGCTTTCATGAAGCGCGCCCACGTGCGTGCGGGAATATTACCACCGTACGACTCGTTCATCTGCCGGTAGTCGTCATTGCCGAGCCACACCGCGACGGCGAGGTCGGGTGTGTAGCCGACGAACCACGCATCGCGGAAGTCCGACGTCGTGCCCGTCTTACCCGCAGCCGGGCGGCCGATCTGTGCGTTGGGATAGCCCGTGCCCTCGTTGATGACGCTCTGCAGCATCGACGTCACGAGATAAGCCGTACCGGCGGGCACGACCTCGGTCTCTTGCGGGAACCGGTTGTCGAGAATCGTCGATCCGAATGCGTCGCGCACCAGACGGATCGGCGACGGATCGATGTGGATGCCTTGATCGGCGAGCGTCGCATAACCGGCGGCCATGTCGAGCGGCGCGACGACGGAGCTGCCCAGTGCAAGCGAAAGGTTCGCTTCCAGCGGCGCCGTTATGCCCATGCGATGCGCGTACTCGACGACGCGGTCGATGCCGACGTGCTCCGCGAGCTTGACGGCAACGACGTTGCGCGATTGCGTGAGCGCGGCACGCAGCGTCATGGGTCCGTAGAAGCGGAAGTCGTCATCCATGGGATGCCACTGCGTGCCATTGCCCATCGGGTAGGAGACGGGCGAGTCGTCGATCTCCGCCGTCGGCGGCATGCCGCTATCGATCGCGGCCGTATAGACGAACGCTTTGAACGACGAGCCGGGTTGGCGCTGGGCCTGCCACGCACGATTGAATTGATTCTTGAGCGTAAGGTCGCCGGCGCCGCCGACCATCGCGACGATCTCACCCGTCTGGGGCCGGATGGCAACCAGTGCGGCTTCGCTCGCGCCGATGCCCTCGCCCTTGGCCGCGCCGACGCCCCAATCGACGGCGTCCTGCGCCATATTTTGCAATTTGGGATCGAGCGTCGTGCTGACGTCGAGGCCGCCTTCGTAGACGGCGCGCTGACCGAAGGTCTTCTCCAAGACGTGATTGACGTACGTCGTAAAGTACGGATACCGGAATGACTGCAGTCCCGTCATCCGCTCGCCGATGAGTCGCAGCGGCGCTCCGCGTGCGGCCGCCGCCTGCGAAGACGTGATGTAACCGCTCGCAACCATGCGCTCCAGTACGTGATGTTGCCGTTCGCGCGCGCGAGAGAGGTTGACGAACGGTGAATAATCCGAAGGCGCCGCTGGAAGGCCCGCAAGCAGCGCTGCTTGCGCGACGGTGAGGCGGTCGACGGTCGTACCGAAGTACGTGTGCGAGGCCGCTTCGATGCCGTAGGCTCCCGCACCGAAATAGATCAGATTGAGGTAGCGTTCGAGGATCTCGTCTTTGGTATAGTACCGTTCGATCTCCATCGCGAGCAGCGCTTCCTGAATCTTGCGCGAGACCGAGACTTCGTTTGAAAGAAAGAGCGCGCGCGCGAGTTGCTGCGTGATCGTCGATGCGCCCTGGAATTGCTCGTGCCGGTAGTCGGCCAGCGCCGCTCGCGCGATGCCGCCGAAATCGACGCCGTGATGCGTATAGAAATTATGATCCTCGTTTGCGACGAAGGCGTGGCGCACGAGGGGCGGGATCTTGGCGATCGGTACGAAGATGCGGTTCTGCGTGTAGAGCGTGGCGAGCTGCGTGCTGTCGCGCGCGTACACGCGCGTCGAACGGGAGGGTTGAAAATCCGCCATCCGGTTGATGTCCGGGAGGTTGCGCGAGTACGAATACACGACTCCCGCGAGAATGCCCATCGCGAAGAGCACGCCCAAAAACGCGACGGCGAATGTACCGTAGACGATGCGTCCGAAGGTCGAAAGCCGCCGCCGCCCGCGAGCCGCTCTGCCCCTCACGCGACGAGCCGGCTCGCGCTCGCGAGCACGCCATTGATGAACCGGCTCGAATCGTCCGTCGAGAACTTTTTGGCGAGTTCGACCGCTTCGTTGATAACGACGGCAGGCGGCGTTTCGCCGTGGTGCTGCAATTCGTAGATGCTCATGCGCAGCACGATGCGGTCGAGCGTCGGCAGTCGATCGATCGTCCAGCCCTCGAGCAGCGGCGCGACGAGCGCGTCGCTTTGCTCGGCCGACTCGAGCGTTCCGAAAACGAGCTCTTTGATGAAGGCGCGCTGGTCGGCTGCCGCGCTCTCGCCGAGCGTCTGATCGAGCGCGAATGCCGGTTCGTGATGCCCGACTTCGACGCTGTAGAGCGTTTGCAGTGCAAGCTCGCGCGCATAGCGTCTCGTCACGGCAGCACCGCGCCGGCCGGCGCCACGAAAGCGGGCAGATAATCGATCGACACGCCGCCCGCGCGGAAACGCTCGTCGCGCATGATGGCCGAGCAGATCTCGATCGTCGTGTTGACGCCTACGATCCGCGTGTCGGAGAGCGCCGCGATCATCCGGTCGATCGCCGCGGTCCGGGTGTCCGCATGCGTGCAGATCTTCGCGAGTAACGAATCGTAAAACGGCGGCACGGCGAGCGACGTGTAGGCGTGCGAATCGACCCGAACGCCGCAGCCGCCGGGCAGCGCGACGTCCGTCAACGTACCGGCGGCCGGCGCGAAGTCGACGCCCTCGGCGTTGATGCGGCACTCGAGCGCGTGGCCGCGCGGCACGAGCGCGTCTTGCACGAACGACAGCCGCTCGCCGGCCGCGACGCGGATCTGTTCGCGTACGAGGTCGACGCCGTACAGCAACTCCGTCACGGGATGCTCGACTTGAATGCGCGTGTTCATCTCCATGAAGAACACGTCGTCGCCGGTTACGAGAAACTCGAGCGTGCCCGCGCTACGGTAAGCGACGGCGCGCGCGGCCGCGAGTGCCGTCGCGTGCAGCTTGTCGCGCGTCGCAGCGGCGAGTGCCGGCGCGGGCGCTTCTTCGACGAGCTTTTGATGCGAGGGCTTCTGCACGGAGCAATCGCGCTCCCCGACGTGCACGACGTTGCCCAGCGCGTCGCCCATCACTTGCACTTCGACGTGCCGCGGCCGCTCGATGAGTTTTTCCATGTAGAGGCGGCCGTCTTTGAAGTTGGCTTCCGCTTCCGCTTGGGCGGTCGCGAACGCGTGCTCGAGATCGGCCGGAGTTCCGACCGCCCGCATCCCTTTGCCGCCGCCGCCCGCCGTCGCTTTGAGCATCACCGGATAGCCAATGGCGTTTGCCGCATCGAGCGCGCCCGAGAGCGTCGCCAAGATGTCGCTGCCGGGCGTCGTCGGTACGCCCGCCGCGTGCATGATCGCTTTCGCGGTCGCTTTGTCGCCCATCTGCGCGATCGTCTCGGGCTTGGGGCCGACGAAGGTCAGGCCGTGATCGGCACAGATCTCGGCGAAGCGCGCGTTCTCGGCGAGGAAGCCGTAGCCGGGATGGATGGCGTCGGCGCCCGAGATGAGCGCCGCCGAGATGATGTTGGGAATGTTGAGGTACGAACGCGCGACGGCGCCCGGCCCGACGCAGAACGCGCGGTCCGCGTTGCGAACGTGCAGCGACGCGCGATCGGCTTCGGAGAAAATTGCGACCGTCTCGATGCCCAGTTCGTGCGCGGCGCGATTGACGCGCATCGCAATCTCACCGCGATTGGCGATCAGCAGTCGTTTGAACATCAGTGTGACACGACTATCAGTTCTCGATCGCGAAGAGCGGCTGGCCGAAGTCGACCGCTTCACCGTCGTTGATGAACACGCCCGAGACGCGGCCGGGACCGCCCGAACGCACCGGGTTGCGGATGCCGAGCGCTTCCACGTAGGCGAGCTCGCGATCTTCAGCCAGCAGCGTGCCCGCCGCGACCGCTGGTCGCGAGAGCCGCACGATGCCCACGAACTCCGCGCGCAGAACGCTGCGCGGCGGATCGGCCTGCGCGACGCCGCTCGGGCTGCGGCCGTTCTGCACCGGTAGCTGCTCGGGCGCGGCCGCAACCGTCGGCCGGCGCGCAGGTGCAATGCGCCGCACGTCGATCGCAAACTCGTCTTCCTCGATGCGAACGCGTGCAAGGCCGGCGGTCGCGCAGAAGTCCGCCGCCGACCGCACGCGCGCGAGCGTCTCGTCCCAATCCACAGGTGGAGCGCTTCGCGCCGCCGGAAGCGGTATCCGCTGAACGGTACTCCGATCCGCAGCGGGAAGCGCGTCCCGCGCATCCGCAAAGTTGGCGTCGATCTCGGCGAGGGGCACGAGCGCGAAAGCGCGTTCGTAGAGCCGTGCGTGCGGCAGAACGAGGTCCGGTTCCGCGATCCGGCGGTCGTCGTAAGCGAGAATATCGAGATCGATCGCGCGCGGACCCCAGCGAAAGGTGGTCACGCGTCCGAGCCGGACTTCGAGCGCTTTGAGCGCGTCCAAGAGCGCGTGCGGTTCGAGGTCCGTCGCGAGCAGCGCGGCTGCGTTGACGAAATCCGGTTGGTCGACGACGCCCCACGCTTGGCTGCGATAGAGCGACGAGCGCGCGAGCACCGTGCCGAGCGCCGCGAGCGCACCGAGCGCCCGGGCGACGCGACCCGCCGCGTCGCCGACGTTGGAACCCAGTCCGATGCGCGCGATGGCCATGTGCGACGCCCGGCTAGAGGCGGCGTTCGCGCAGGGTCACCGACGGCGTTGCGCCCGCCAGAAATCCGGGTTTGCCGATCGTGAGCCGCGCCGCGCGCACGCGTTCGTCACGCATGAGCTCGCGCAGAATGTCGTCGCCCAGCCGCTCGAGCAGCGCGTACGAGCGTTCGCGCACGAGTCGCACGACCGTCGCGTGCAACGCCGCGTAATCGACCGTATCGCCGAGCGCATCGCTCGCGCGAGCGGCTCCTAAATCGATCTCGATCTCGAGGTCGATTTCGAAGGGCTGCACGTGATCCCGTTCGCCCGGGTTCGCGCCGTGCCGGCCATAGGCGCGGATCGCGCGCAGCGCGATCGAGTCGGGCGTCATCCGTCGCGCCACGCCGGCGGCCGCCAACCACGCACGACGGCGTCCGCGACGCGTACGACGTCGCGCATCTCGCGGACGTCGTGAACCCGCACGACGTCGATCTTCGCTGCGACGGCGAGAGCGACCGTCGCCGCGGTCCCGAACGCGCGTTCCTGGGCGGAACGTCCAGTGAGTTTTCCGATCGTCGATTTACGCGACGTTCCGAGCAAGGTCGGAAAACCGAGTGCGGCGATGCGCTCGAGCGCACCGAGGATGGCGAGGTTGTGCTCGGGCGTTTTTCCGAAGCCGATGCCCGGATCGACGATTATCCGCTCGCGCGCGATGCCACGAGCGACGGCGCGCGCGGCTTGCGCGTCGAGATAGGCTAGGACCTCGTCGACGACGTCGCGTTCGTAAACGGCGACCCGCTTGTTGTGCATGACGACGACCGGCACGCCGCGCTGCGCTGCGACCTCCAGCAGCGCTTCGTCGAGACCCCAGATCGAATTGAGCACGTCCGCGCCCGCATCGCAGGCGGCGGCGAAGACATCCGCTTTGAAGGTATCGACCGAGATGACGGCCGCCGGTTCGCGCGCACGAACGCCGTGCACGACCGGCAGCAACCGCCGGCACTCCTCATCACGTGCGATCGGGTCGTGGCCGGGGCGCGTCGACTCAGCGCCGATATCGACGAGATCGGCGCCGGCGTTCGCGAGCGTCACGGCGTGTTCGATCGCATCCCCCGCCACCGGAAAACCGTCACCGGAAAACGAGTCCGGCGTAGCGTTCACGATCCCCATGAGATACGTGCGCGTGCCCCACGCGAACGTCCGTCCGCGCACGCTCAGACTCGCGCGCGCCGTTTCGCCCGCCGCGTTGCCGTTAACGACGGGACTCGACGACATTCGCGAGCCACCAATCGCGCAGCTCGCCCGCGACGAACGTGGAGCCCGTCACGACCACGATGTGCGAACCGTCCGCTTGACGGCGCGCGACCGCGAGCGCTTCGATCGGATCGGAGATCGTGCGCGCCGCAACCCCGGCAAGCTCGGCGATCGTTGCCAGGCGCCGCGGACGTTCGGCGACCCGGCCCGGCGTTTCGAAGGACGTGAACGTGAACGTCGCGGGCAACGCGAAGAACGGACGTAAGATTCCGACCGCGTCCTTGGTCAGCGCGATCGCGACGACGAATGCGAAGCGACGATCGGGGAACGTCTCCGCCAGCGCGCTCGCGAGCGACGACGCCTTATCCGCATTGTGCGCGACATCGAAGACGATGCCGGGAAAGCCCGGAAAGAACTCCATGCGCCCGGGGATGACGAGCTGCGCGAAGCCGCGCTCGACGGCGCCTGGTGCCGGGCGCAGCGACGCGGGAAGCCGCTCGAGCGCGGCGATCGCCGTCGCTGCATTGCGCTGCTGAAAGCGCCCGAGCACCGGCAGCGCGAGCTCGTACACGTGCGCGTCCGTGCGAACGGCGAAGGACTGTCCGTAGCGTTCGCCCGCGCGCGCTTCGATGGTCGCGACGTCGTCGACTGCGATGAAGGGCGCGCCCGCGGCGGCGCAGGCGGCGGCGATGATCGCGCGCGCGGGTCCCATTGCGTCGCTCACGAGCGTCACGCCGCCCTTCGCGATGCCGGCCTTATCGGCAGCGATCTCTTCGACCGTGTTGCCGAGCACGTCCATGTGATCGAGTCCGACGTTCGTGATTACCGAGAGCACGGGGACGATCAGATTCGTCCCGTCGAGCGTGCCGCCGACGCCGACTTCGATGACGGCGACGTCGACGCGTTCGCGTTCGAAGTAAACGAACGCGAGTGCGAGCAGGGACTCGTAGTACGACGGCCGGCCGAACTCGCGCGACGTCGCCTCGATCGCGGGCATCATGTCGCCGAGCAGTTCGCCGAAGTCGTGCTCCGAGATCGCGAGGCCGTCGATACGGGCGCGTTCGGTCATCGAACTGAGATGGGGTTTGGTGTGCAAGCCGGTCCGCTTGCCCGACTCGCCGAGCGCCGTCGCCATCATCGTTGCGGTCGAACCTTTACCGCTCGTGCCGCCGACGTGGATCGTCGGGTAAGCCCGGTGCGGGTTGCCGAGATGCGCGAGAAAGGCTTCCATGCGCTCGAGGCGACTCGGGTTGCGTCGCGAGGCGGTCTCATTGATCGTGCCCAGGAGATACTGTGCGGCGTCGCGGTACCTCACCCGATCAGCCGTCGGTCACGGTATCGGCGAGCAGATCGAGGGCGTGCGGCAGCGCCGGTAAGACGACGGCGAGCGTTTCGCGCACGGCTTTGGGACTGCCGGGCAAATTGACGACGAGCGTCGACCCCCGCACGCCTGCGACCGCGCGCGAGAGCATCGCCGTTTTCACGAAGCCGGCCGACGCGGCGCGCATCGCCTCACCGATCCCCGGGATCTCGTAGTCGAGCACGGCCGCGGTTGCCTGCGGCGTCCGGTCGCGCGGCGCGAGTCCCGTGCCGCCGCTCGTAAGCACGAGCGGCATGCGCCGCCGGTCGGCGAGTTCGATGAGCTCGGCCTGCAGCGCCGCAGGGTCGTCGGGCAGAATGCGCTCGTGCACGATACAGAAGCCCGCTCCGAGCGTCTCGCGCGCGGCGGGCAAACACGCATCGGGGCGGGACCCGTCGGCTGCGCGGTCCGAGAGGACGACCACGGCCACATCGTAGGGCATCAGCCCGCGCCCGGCGGCGCCTGCCAGCTGCCGCTCTTGCCGCCCCGTTTCTCCATCAGCCGCACGGCTTCGATGACGATTCCTTTTTCGAGCGACTTCGTCATGTCGTAGATCGTCAGCGCCGCGACGCTGGCCGCGACCATCGCTTCCATTTCGACGCCCGTCGCAGCGCTCGTGCGCGCCGTCGCATCGATCTGTAGCAGGCCGGATTCCACCCACGCGAAGGCGACGTCGACGCTGGCAAGCGGCAGCGGATGCGCGAGGGGAATGAGCGCCGCCGTTTGCTTCGCAGCGAAGATGCCGGCGATCTGCGCGGCCGCGAACGCGTCGCCCTTGCGCAGCGTCGCTGCGCGCAGTGCATCGGCCGCGGGAACCGGCATGCGTACGTTCGCGCGTGCATGTGCGAAACGCTCCGTCACCGCTTTCGCGCCGACGTCCACCATTGCGATGCTGCCGTCCGAACGCACGTGCGTTGGCGCGACGACCTCCCGTGCGCGCGACCCGCGCTGCGCCGCAGGCATCGGCTAGAGCCCTGCGCGCTTCACGAGCGGTAGCTCGAGGCCGAGCGGCCGGATTGAAAGCGCAGCCACACGAGCGCGAGCACCCCGAGCACGGTGAAGAGGACCGCGTGCGAAAGATGGCGCCCCGGATGCGACGAGCCGATTTGCAGCGCCCCCGTCGCGTACAGAATCGCGACGATGAAAAAGAAGATTGCGAGAACGATCGCCAGTTGCTTCACGTGATGACCTTTGCGAGCGCGAGGGCGAGGCAGCAGGTGCCGAAGATGAGGCAATACCAGCCGAACGGACGCAAATCATGCGCGCGGAACCAGCGCGTGAGAAAAGCGACCGACGCGTACGCGGTAACGGCTGCCAGGATCGCGCCGATGAACGATTGTGCCAGCACGTCGTTCGCGCCCGGGGCCAGCAACTTGGGAATCTCGAGCACCGACGCGGCGAAGATGACGGGCGTCGCGAGCAAGAACGAGTAACGCGCCGCGTCGTCGTGGGTGAGCCGCAGCACGAGTCCTGCGACGATCGAGGCACCCGAGCGGGAGATGCCCGGCAGGAGCGCCGCAGCTTGCGCCAAGCCGACGCGCGCACCGTCGGCCCAAGGCAGCGCCGGAAGCGCGCGCGTCGTACCGGCTTGGCCCGAGATCGATCGTCGCCGCAGCGCTTCACCGGCAAACATGACGAACGCGTTGAGGATGAGGAAGGCCGCGACGATCGCGCTCGAGCCGAAGAATCGCCGGACCGGTTCCTGCAGAAAGACGCCCAGCAGCGAAACCGGAATCGTTCCAACCACGAGCAGCCACGCGACCTTCTCATCGGGGTCGGCCGACAGGTTGCCGCGCGCGATACTCGCGACCAGCGCGCGCACGATGCGCACCCAGTCGTTGCGGTAGAAGACGATGAGGGCGAGCGCGGTCCCAAGGTGCAGCGCGACGACGAAAGCGAGGAACGTCGGCGCGCTGCGCGCGATCTTCCAGTGCAACAGCGCCGGAACGAGTACCGTATGCCCCAGGCTCGAGATCGGAAAGAGCTCGCTGCCGCCCTGCAGCACGGCGAGAATCATCGCTTGCAGCCAGGTCACGGACGGGGGATCTTATTGACCGGTGAACTGAGCTTCGAAAATATACGATCCGGCAGTCTTGACGCAGTTTACGACATCGGGCGTGTACGCGGTCGCTTTCGCCGCCTTGAGCGCAGCCTGATCGAGTGAGGCATTCCCGGCGCTCTTGTAAACGGAGACGTCGGTCACGGAGCCCGTCGGGTCGAGCGTGACCTTCACGCTCGTGTCGCCGACCGCGCCCTGCTGACGGGCGATATCGGGATAGTCGGGCTCCACCGCTTGACCCTTGATCGCGGCTTGCGCGTTGGGCACCGCGCACTGCGGCTTCGGCGTCGGGGTCGGGGGTGCGGGAGTCGGCGCCGGGGTCGCGGGGACACCCGTGCGCACCGGAGCCGGCGCCGCCGATGCGACGGTGCCCTTGGGATTGCCCTCTTCCGAGCCGACCTTCGGTACGACGTACTTCTGTTCGCTAGAAGCCGACTTCGAGACGGCGGTCGTCTTGGGCGGCTGAATCTTGAGCTTGGGTTGCGGCGGGGGATTGGTCTGCTTGACCGGCGGCGGCGTCGATTTGGGAGGCGGCGTTGGGGGTGGCGGCGTCGGAGTCGGCGGGGGCGGCGTCGGTACGACGACCTTGATCTTCTTGGTGACGGAGACTTTCTCGACTTCTTGTTTTTCGTCGCTATGCGTCTTGAGGTGGAGAAAGGGCAGCGCGATGCCGTGCAGCACGAGCGAGATCACGAACGCCCAACCGACGAACGAGCGCACCCGCTCGCCCGTCGACGACCGCCTGGGCGCGGGCTCCTGTGGGGTTTGAACGCTCATCTACGCCTTCGAACCCTCGACTTTATTGGCCAGCCCGAAGTTCGTAAGGTTCTCCTTCTTCGCGGCGTCCATCACTTGCAGGATCGTCCCGTAGTTCGCGTGCGGATCGGCCTTGATGATGACGCTCGTGTAGATGTGATTGGTTTGGTCCTGAAGCGTTTTGAAGACGTCGGGAGCGCCCGCGATGTCCGTCGTCGTCGAGCCGACTTGGATATGGTCTTTGTCGTCGATGTAGACCAAGATCTGCGATTCTTTGACCTTGTCTTTGTTGTGTGCGAGCGGAAGCTTGGGCTCTTTGGTCACCGATGCGAGAATGATGAAGATGATCAGCAGGACCAGCAACACGTCCGTAAAGGGCGTGATGTTGATTGTCGACATGACATCGTCGTCGCCGGAACTGGTCGATACCGCCATATTATGAAGTCACGAAGCCGACGTCGTCGAGATTGGCTTCCTTGGCAGCGTCGAGAATGCGGATGATGGTTCCGTAGGGCGCCTTCGTATCGGCGGTGATGGCGACGTGGATGTGGCCTTTCTTGGCCGCAGCCTGCGACATCGCGTAGTAGACGCCCGTATCGTTGGTTCTTTGGTCGTCTACGAAGATCACTCCGCGATTGTTGACTTCGACGTCGATCTCTTTCTTATTGTTTTGCTGTTGCGAGTCGCTGGGGTTGTTGCTGTTCGGCAACTCTTTTTGGAAGCCGGGCGGCGTCACGAGCGCAGCGAGAATCATGAAGATGATCAGGAGCACGAGCAGCACGTCCGTGAAAGGCGTGATGTTGATCTCCGCCATAACCTCGTCGTCTTGCTGCGCCGAGAGCAACGACATCTAGTAGTACACCCGGTTCCTGCTTACTTTGCGGCCGCTGCGGCGGCGGGGCGGCTGCCGACGGGTTGGTAGAGCTCGGTTGGAATCGGCTCGCCGACGTTGTGGAAGTGCAGCATTTCGGCGAGCTGATTGGCCGCAACGATCATGTCTTGGTTGAAGCTCTTGATCCGCGTCTTGAAGTAGTTGAAGAACACGACCGAGATGACGGCGACGAAGAGACCGGCGGCCGTCGTCACGAGCGCTTCGCCGACGCCCGCCGCGACGACCGCAGGCGTCGAGTTGCCCTTGATCGCGATGTCCTGGAAAGCGCGGATGATGCCGAGCACGGTTCCTAACAGGCCGACGAACGGCGCGATGACCGCGATCGTACCGATGACGCCCAAATTACGCTCCAACAGATTGAGGTTCTCCATTAACGCGATGGAGAGCGCATCTGTGATGTCCGCTCGATTTTTCGTGCCGCGTTGCAACCCGAAGGCAAGGATTCGCGGCAGCATCCCTTTGCTCTGTTCGCAGAGCTTGATGGCGCCCGGAATATCGTCCACGGCGATCCGTTGCCCGAGCGACCGCAGGAGTGCTTTGGTATCTCCGGCCTCGTTGGCAAAAAAGTACAATCGTTCGATGACGATCGCGACGGCGATGATCGACATGAGGATCAGGACGATCATCACCGTCCCACCCTGATGGATCAGTTCTAAGAATCCACTAAACACGCTAGCTGCGGCGCCTCCCAAGAGTAAGTCTATGGCGTTTGCGGTCCGGACGTATCGAAGCGACGCCGAGTACCCGTCGCGAGGCCCGTATCTTACTTACGGTCCGGACGTATTCCTCGGAGGTTCGTTACTTGGTTCCACCCAGTTGTTTGAGAACGTTTTCGATCGCGCTCGTCAACTGCGGATCGTTGCCTTTCTTCGCGGCATCGTCGGCTTTGTTGAGATACACGAGCGCATCCTTGCTCTTCCCTGGCTGATTGGCGAGCGCGACGCCGGCGGCATAATTCGCACCCGCATTTTGCGGATCCACGGCGAGCGCCTTGTCCGCCTCGGCCTTGGCCTTGTCATTGTCGGGGTTGGGCTTCGCACCCAGATACGCGATCGCGGCACGCGTATACAGTTGCGCGGCTTGGCTCGGCGCAGCGGCCGCGGCCGCATCGTAAGCTGCGGCCGCATCGGCGGCCTTACCGGCTTGCGCGGCCGTCGTCGCCTGCTGCACGTAGTAGTTCGCGATCACGTTACTCGCACCGGCGCCCGAGGGGTCGAGCCCCTTCGCTTCAGCCGCGGTCTGCTTCGCCATGTCGAGTTTTCCCGCCGCAAGATAGGCGGCGACCAAGTTCCCATCGACCGCGGCGCGGTCGGCGGGCTTCGCACTCGAGCCGAGCGAGCGCGCTTTCTCCAGATCGGTAATCGCAGCGTCGTTTTGACCCGCCGCTTGTTCCGCAAAGCCCAGCGCATTGTACGTGGCAAAACTCGGCGCGAGTTCGACCGCGTGTTTGGCAGCGGAGACCGCCTTGTCGTTCTGTTTGTTCTTCACGGCGATGGGCGTGTATTCCGCATACGCTTTGCCGGCGACCGACTTGTAATTCGGCGGGATCGTGCCCGCCTTATCGAAGGCATCCGCCGCCCCTCCGTAGTCGCCCAAAAACGTATTCGTCACTCCGAGATCGAGCTGTGCTTTTGCATCGCCCGGATGCGCCGCGACGTAGCTCTTGAGGCCGGTCTGGGCGCTTGAATAATTGCCGGCACGAATCATTGCTTCGTACGTTTGCGGACCGCCCGACGCGGCACCGGCGCCGGTCTCTTCCCCGCTGCTGGCGCTCCCGCTCGCCGTAAAGTTGAGCGTGAAGTCGTAGAACGCACTTTGCTTCGTCGTCCCGCGCGTGGCCGGCGCGTACGTCGAGGTCTTCGCGATCTCGAGCGCAGCGGCATCGTTGCCGTGGTTCGTGGAACTGATGACCCGTGAGACTTTAAAGGTGCCGTCCTTGTTGACCATGACCTGCACCACGACTTTGCCCTTGCCGGCAACGGGCGTCGTATTGGTGCCGCGCTTCATGAGTTTGGGGGGCGTGTAATACGTTTGTGCGTTCACGGCGAGGGGTGCGACGATCCCTACCGCACAGAGGGCCGCGCCAATCGTAGTCCGTCCGAACATGCCTAGCCTTTCATCTCACTATGCGGCGCAGCCGCGGAAGAGGGGGGCCGGAGCGCCGGCCGATCAAGGATTGCCGGCACGGTCAACGCCTCCGGCGATCGGATCGTTCGCACGCAGGCGAGCGACGGCGCGGGCCGCCCCCTCGAAGCGCTCGGCGAGCCGGTCGGTCTCGCCGCTCTCGAGCGCCTCCGCGGCCTCGGAGAGTATGGCCGCGAGCGCTCGAACTTCCTGCGCGACGGGCTGTGCGTTGGCCGCCAGGATCGAGCGCCAGAGAGTCCACGGCGACTCGCCCAGTCGCAGCATCGAGCGCAGCCCAGGCCCGCAAAGCTGGGCGACGTGCGGTTCCGCCAACCGTTCGGTGAGGCGGGCGCCGAGCGCGGCCGAGAGCACCTGTGGCAGGTGCGAGGTCAACGCCACGACGCGGTCGTGTTCGGCGCTCGCAATGCCGACGGGAAGCGCGCCCATCGCGCGAATGAAGTCCTGCGCCCGTCCGGCGCCGGCTACGCCGGGATCGTAGGCCCACGTTCGTCCGGCGAAGAGATCGCTGCGAGCCGCGCTCGCGCCGCTGCGCTCGGAACCCGCCATCGGATGCGTGGGCACGAAGGCCGCCAGACCTTCACCGGCGTGCGCGACGCGCGCCTTGAGCGAGGCAACGTCGAGAATCAGCGCGGCGCGGGGCGCGCCCGCCGCAAGTTCCGCGAGTCCGGCGAGGATTGCCTCGAGCGGGCCCGCGAGGACCAGCGTGTCGACTCCGTCGGCCATTTCCGCGAGCGAAGACGCGCGCTGCGAAAGTGCGTCGTCGAGCGCCTCGGCTTGCCGGAGATCGGGATCGTACCCGGTGACGCGCCAGCCGATTTCCGCCGCGCGGCGTGCGATCGAGCCGCCGATGAGTCCGAGGCCCGCGACGCCGAGGCTCCGGCCGGCGTCACGCAGCCGCGGCGCTCCGCTCGGGGAGTACCCGGCCGACGGCCGTCGCCACTAGCCGCAGGCGTTCCATGAGCTCCGCGAAGCTCGCGAGCGTCAGCGATTGCGGCCCGTCGGAGTAAGCCGCCGCGGGATTGGGGTGCACCTCGACGATGAGGCCGTCGGCACCAGCCGCGACCGCCGCGAGGCTCATCGGGGCGACGAGGCCCCGCACGCCCGTCCCATGCGAGGGATCGACGATGACGGGAAGGTGCGTGAGGCCTTGAACGACGGGGACCGCGGCGAGATCGAGCACGTTGCGCGTGTGGCTATCGAAGCTGCGAATGCCGCGTTCGCAAAGCACGACGTCGTGATTGCCGCCCGCGACGACGTATTCGGCGGCCATGAGCCACTCCTCGATCGTGGCGGCGAGACCACGCTTGAGGAGCACCGGCCGCGGCGCACCGCCGACCTCGCGCAGCAACGAGAAATTCTGCATGTTGCGCGCACCGATTTGCAGCACGTCCGCGTACTCTGTCACGAGCGCGACATCGCGCGGGTCGAGGACCTCGGTGACGACGGCGAGTCCGTTGCGATCGGCCGCCTCGCGCAGATAACGCAGTCCCTCTTCGCCCAGGCCTTGGAACGCGTAGGGTGAGGTGCGCGGCTTGAAGGCCCCGCCCCGCAGAACGTTTGCGCCGGCGCGCGAGACCGCGGCGGCCGTCGCTTCGAGCTGCTCGCGCGACTCGACGCTGCACGGCCCGGCGCAGACCGCGAGGGTCTCGCCGCCGAAGGCGATCCCGTCGCGCACGCGCACGATCGTGCGGGCGCCGCGCGCTTCCCGGCTGACCAGTTTATAACTCCGTGAAATCGGCACCACGGTTTCGACGCCGTCGAGCTGGGCGAACTGCGCGAGTAGCGTCTCCTTGTCGCTGGGTGCGCCGACGACGCCGACGACCGTGCGCTCGGCGCCGCGACTGACGTGCGCGCTCAACTTCAGAGACGCGATGAGCGTCGTGACGGCGTCGAGTTCGGCCTGGGCCACCTGCGGTCGCATGACGATAATCATTGAGGGGTTGTACTCCGGGAGACGAGGTCGGGTCGAAGCGAGACGGCTTCGCGAAGATAGACGTGCATCATCTCGCTTTGGCTGCGTTGGGTGTTGACGTGGAGCAGGATCCGGATGCAGCGCTGCAGGCGGCCGGGCACGTCGATCTCGGTGAAATTGAGCAGCGGTACCGTGGTCCAGCCCATGCGCCGCGCGGCCGCCGCGGGAAACTCCGCCCGCAGATCGGCCGTGACGGTGAAGAGCGCGGAAGCGACGTCCTCGGGCCGCAAGTCGTTGGCGGCGACGATCTCGCGCACCAGTTCCTCGGTGGCGCTCAGGATCGCTTCGGAGTCGTCGCGGTCGACGGTCGTGGCCCCGCGGATCCCGCGCACCATCACGGCTCTTGCTCGGAGCGGGCTGCCTCGCTTTGGAGGCTGCGCAGGGCGCCGAGTTCGCGCTCGCTCGCATCGCGCCACGTTCCCACGCGCAGATCGCCGAGCGAAATCGGGCCGAAGCGCAGTCGCATGAGCGATAGCACCGGGTGGGCCGTCGACTCGAACATGCGCCGTACCTGGCGATTGCGGCCCTCGTGGATCGTGACGTCGATTTCGCTCGCCGCGGGGCCCGTGCGGACGACGCGGATCTTTGCTCCAGCCGTGCGTCCGTCGCCCAGACGCATGCCCTCCAGAAATTTCTTGACGTCGTCACCCGCGAGCCGGCCCTGCACGAGCGCCCGGTACGTTTTTTCGACGCCGTACTTCGGATGCGTGAGCACGTAGGCGAGATCGCCATCGTTGGTCAAGAGCAAAACGCCCGCCGTATCGTAATCGAGCCGTCCGACCGGAACGACGCGCCCCGGCTCGCGCGGCACGAGCGACGCCACGGTGCGCCGGCCCGCCGGGTCGCGCATCGTCGTCATTACCCGGGCGGGCTTATGCAGCACGAGATATCGTTTCTCGAGCGGAATGTTGACGGGTTTCCCGGCGAGCTCGACGCGGTCGCCGTCGCCGACGGAGGTTCCCAGTTCGCGCACGATGTGACCGTTGACGCGCACGTGACCGGCAGCGATGAACTCCTCCGCCTTACGACGCGACGCGATGCCCGCATGAGCGAGATACTTCTGAAGACGCACTACCCGCCCGGCTTCGACACACCGCCGCCCCGGCACTCGCGCACAGGCATCTACGCTCCGCATTCAATGAACGCTTGCGTCTTGCGCTGCCGCAGCCGCGCAAACGCCATGGATTCGCTGAACCAATTCCAAGCCGGCGCTCGCGCGCAAGCCGATAGTTCAGCGAATCCTGCTTACAAACGGGCTTCCGGTTTCGAAGAAACGCAGGACACGGCTCGTTTCCTTTGTCAGGCCGATGCGGACGCTTTCGCCGACCGACGTGGGTGGTGTGCCGGCGGCGAGCCGCAGTGGGCCGGGCGCGCAAAGGTCGAGGCCGTCGTGCAGACGCGTAATCGCGAAGGCCTGCGCGAAGCGCCCGGGTCCGCGGCATAAGGTGCGCTCGTCAGCGCAGCCGCGCCGCGTCTGCATGAGATTCAAACCCAGGAGTGGGGCGGCGGCTCGCACGAGGACCGCGGCGCCGATACCCGCCGCGTCGCTGGAGACGTTGAAGCAGAACCACGTGCCATAGATGAAATACACGTAGGCATGTCCGCGCCGCAAGAACATTGAGCGGTTCCGTGCGCTCTCGCCGCGGAACGCGTGGGAAGCGGCATCGCCGGGAACGTACGCTTCCGTCTCAACGATCCTCGCTGCGACGAGACCTGCCGGGCTCTCGCCCACGACGACCGCTCCGAGCAGGCAGCGGGCCAGCGCGACCGAGTCCAGAGGTAGGTCACGACGCCGAAGCGGCCGGTAACGCGTCAGGCAGCGGCGTCGAGCGAGACTTCGGCGCGAGCTCGCGCTTCGAGATCGTGGCACGTCGCCTCTGCGCCGGAGGCCACGACCGCCGTGCCGTGCAGCCGGTTGAGGTGGCAGCGCAGCGCGACGTAGGGAACGATCAGTGCCTGAGGCAGCACTCGACGTTCCAGGAGATCCATAACGAGCCGTTCATCGGCCAAGACGAGTGTTCCGACTCGCTCGCCACGTTTCACCAGCTCTTCGGCGACGCCGGCAACCGCGACGTAGGCGACGTCCCGCCCCTGCAACGCGGGAAGCGGCCGGCACGCGAACGGGACCCGAAGCAGCGTTCGCTCGCGATTGCCGTCACGAGTAAGGGTGGCATATGCCACGCCGGCGCCGTCTGCCCGGGCCGCGTAACCGATCGTGACGACCGCGGGGGGAACTCCATCTGGCCGACTCATCATAAACCTCATTCCCAGCGTACATCGAACGCACGTTCGATGTCAATGCAGGGAGGCGACTGCGCCACGCAAGGCCGGCGAGCGACGCCGCCGCTCGAACGCGGCCGCATAGACGTCGAGCATGCGTTCTCCGCAGCGCGCCGCATCGAAGTCCCAGGCACGCCGGCGGCCACCCTCACGCGCCGGTGAGGCGCCGTCCAGGACCCGGCCGAGCGCCGCGGCGAGCTCCCGCGCATCGGCCGCTGCGAATACGCCCCACGCTCCGACGACGTCGCGGGTTTGCGGCGTGTCGACGGCGACGATCGGCAGGCCGGCCGCGAGCGCTTCGACGAGCACGAGTCCTTGCGTTTCGCTGCGGCTCGCGAAGAGAAACGCGTCGGCGGAAGCGTATGCGTCCGGCAACGCATCGCGCGGCAGCTCGCGCGCGAACGTCGTGCGCGGCGTGATGCCCAGTTGCCGCGCACGCGCTTCGAGTGCGCCGCGGTAAATGCCGTCGCCGACGAGCACGAGTCGCGCGCTCGAAATGTTCGCGCGCGCGAAAGCCTCGAGCGCGAGTTCCACGTTCTTCTCACGTCCGAGCCGGCCGACGGCGAGCACGAGCTTCTCGCACGGACCGACGCCGAAACGCGCGCGCACATCGTCACGCCGTCGCCCGCACGCGAAGGTCGCAACGTCGATTCCGCTCGGTACGATGGAGATCGGCACGCAAACGCCGAGGTCGCGCAGGCGGCGCTCCATCGCCGTCGTCGGTACGACGACGATGTCCGCCACGTTTGCGTACGTGCGCGTCAGGAGCGCAGCCGCGCCACGCGTCAGACGCGCATCGAAAGGCACGTAATGCGCGTACGCTTCGAGCTGCGTATGATAGGTGAAGACCAGTGGAATGCGTCCGCGCCGAGCGTGCCATGCGCCGAGTGCCCCCGTCACGAACGGCGAGTGCGCGTGCACGATCGAAAGCGTGCGCACCGCGCGTGGCAGGTACGGTATCGTAAGACGATATGCGGTTCGCGTCGGCAGCGGCAGCGAGGGCAGACGTACGAGATCCTGCGCAACGCCCGAACCCGGCATCGCGGGAGCGACGATGGTCGCGTTATGACCGCGCGCTCGCAGCGTGTGCGCGAGCGCATCGACCGAGGCGACGACGCCATTTTGGATCGGCCGGTAAACCTCCGTGAACAAACCGACGCGCCACGCGCTCACGACAAAGAGCTGCCGAGGGCGGAGCCACGACGCCTGCAAATGCCGCTGCCGGCCCGGGCGTTGCTTCGGTTCCTGACCGGTTCCGGCATGACGCGTCTCCTCGTCCACGATTTGACGCACCCTAGCGCCTATGCTATGGTGGCCGGGTTCCCGGGCCCGGCTTGTCAGTTGGACCCATGTGGTAGTCCTTCTTCGGAAGCGTCAACCGCTACTTTGCAAACTTGCGCCGCGAGGTGCTCGATCGTCGCTCGGATCGCTCCGAGAGGCGCGAGTCGCTTCATGTTCGCAATGTCCAGAAAGGAGCCGGTTTGATCGAAAGTGATCAAAAACCAGCGACGTTCGTCGCAGCGAGCGCTTTAACACTCAGCCTTTTCATCGCGCTTCAGGGCGCGTCCCGAGCCGACACACCCCCGCCGGCCGGCGCGGCGGTCCCCCCTTCTGCCGCCGCACTTGCGGCGCCGGCACCGCCCGCGGCTCCAGCCGCGCCCGTCTCGGCCCCGCTTACGGTCACCCTCGTGGCAGCTGGTCGCGCAATACCATACGCGACCACGTCGAAGACGGTCGCCGGCTTTCTCGCCGAGCGTAACGTGCATGCGGCGAATGACGATTATCTTTCGAGCAGCCCGGCTACGGCGCTCACCGACGGCATGCGCGTCGCTTACCGGCCCGGGGTACCCATCGTGCTCTACGTCGGTGCGGATAAACGCGTCGTCCGCTCGTCGGCCGAGACGGTCGGGGATTTGCTCCACGAGCAGAACATCACCCCGACGGCCCTGGACGAGGTCTCCCCGGTTCAGACTTCCCGGCTCCTGCCAAACGACGTGGTGCGCGTGGTCGAAGTTCAAGCCTGGACGGCGCAGCGCCGTGTTCGCATTGCGCCCAAGACCACGCAGCGGCTGGACGCCGACTTGAAAGCCGGAACGCAGCGAACGCTGCAAACCGGGTCGCCCGGAGTGCGCGAAGCGACCGTACACTACGTGCGCATCAACGCGGGACCCTTACGTCAAACCGTTCTCGCGTCGCGGCTAATCCGTGCACCGCGGCCACGCATCGTGGCGCGCGGCCTCGCGGCATACACCTCGCTCGCGCACGTTGCGGAGCAAGGTTTCGCGAGTGCCCTGCACTTCGCCGGGTCCGCGCTCCACGTCATCGCCACGGCGTATACCGCCGGGTGCTACGGCTGCAACGGAATCACGACCAGCGGCGTTCGGGCCGGCTTCGGCGTCGTCGCCGTCGACCCGCGCCTCATTCCGCTCGGCACGCATCTCTTCGTGCCCGGTTACGGCCGTGCGGTCGCCGGCGACACCGGAGGCGCGATTAAAGGACGCCGCGTGGATCTCGGCATGGACACGGTCGCCGAGGCCTTGCGCTTCGGGCGTCAACCGATGACGGTCTACGTCTTAAAATAACGGAACCGATGCATCCGCGCGCACTCTTGAGCGCGCGCGGATTGCGGCCCAAGAAACGGCTCGGCCAACATTTTCTCATGGACGGCGGTGCGGCCAAGCGCATCGCCGTCGCTTGCGTTACGGACGCGGTGAAGCGCGTCGTCGAGATCGGTGCTGGGACGGGGGCGCTGACATCGGCGCTGCTCGCCTGCGGCGCAGACGTCACCGCCCTCGAAGTCGACCCCGATCTCGTTGCGATTCTGCACGAACGCGACGACCTCGCGCACGCCCGGATCGTGCACGCCGACGCGTTGACCTTCGATTACGACGGCGCGACCCGCGGCGAGCCGTGGTGCGCGGCAGGGAACTTGCCGTATAACATCGCGACGCCGCTCATCGCGGCGTGGCTCGAACTCGCGCATCCGCCGGCGCGCGTCGTCGTAATGCTGCAACGCGACGTGGCGGACCGGCTCACCGCGGCCCCCGGCACGCCGCAGTATGGCAGCCTCACGCTTTTCATCGCCTATGCGATGTCGGTGCGCCGAGCATTCGTGCTCGGTCCCGGCGTCTTCTTCCCACGGCCCGGCGTCGAGAGCGCGGTCGTCGTTATGGAACGCCGCGCGACGCCGGCCGTGCCGGTGCGCGACCGAGCCTTCCTACTGCAGGTCGTACGCGGCGGCTTCGCGTACCGCCGCAAGACGCTCGCCAACAGTCTCTCGCTCGCGCTCGGCATCGATCGCGCGCGCACGCAGACCGCGCTCGCATCACTCGACATCGATACGGAGATCCGTGCGGAACAACTCGACCTGGGCGCCTTCGGCGCCCTCGCCGATGCCTTGGGCGCATGATGCGTGGCAAGTCGGCCTCGTCGGGCTCGCGGCGCTCGGCACGCTCTTTTGCATGTTCGGCGTGCCGCTCGTGTACGTCGTCGCCGCATACGCCGCGGGCTTCGTCGACCTTCGGCATCCCAACGGTCAATTGCTCGCCGCCCAAATCGTCAGCTACGTTCCGCAAGCGGTCTTTCTCCTGGCCGTGCTGCCGCCGCTCGCGCATGCATCGCTTGCGGAGCTGGGATTTCGCAGGCCGCACCGACGCGACATCGGCATCGCGCTCATCGGTGTCGCCGCGATGTCGATCGTCGTTACGCTCGTCGGCAGTCTCATCGTCTCGCTGACGCACGAGCACGACACCGAAGCGGCGATCGCGCTCCTGCGCCAACTGCAAACGCCGTTCCAAAAAATCGTCTACGTCCTCATCGCCGTCGCCTTCGCGCCGATGATCGAGGAGTTGACGTTTCGCGTTTTTCTCTTCAACGCATTCACGCGGTACTTACGCGTCCCCCTGGCGGCGGTCGCGAGCGGCATCGCATTTGGACTCATTCACGCGCAAGCCAAAACGAAGGAAGAGTTTGTCGCGCAGCTGTTGACCGTCTCGATTCCACTGGCGTGCGGGGGCATCGTTTTAGCATACGTCTACGCGACGACGCGCTGCTACTGGGCGAACGTGATAACGCACGGCGCCTTCAACGCCATCACCGTCGTCGCGGTCGTCTTCTTCCACGCCAAGTGACGTCCGCGCCCGAGGGCCGGCTGCGGCTCGCGGTGGATGCAGGCGCGCTCGCGCGCGACCGGCGCGGCATGGGGCGCGTCGTGCGAGCGACGTTGCGCTGCGCGCGCGCCGATCCGGCGTGCCATGTCACGCTGCTCGCGCGCGACGCCGACGCGCGCGCGCTGCGCGCCGAATTTCTAGACGTAGACATCGAAGCACCGGCGAGCGCGAAGCAGCACGGACGTTACGACGTCGTCTGGTATCCGTTCAACGGGATGCGTTTTCGAAGCGCGGCGCCTGCGCTCGTGACGATGCACGACGCCTTCGCGTTCACCGAGCCGCATCCCAAGCGCATCGCTCGGTTACGCGAGCAAGCACCGATCCGGCGCGCGGCACGTGAAGCGGTCCGCGTGATGGCGGTCTCCGCCTGGACGCGCCACGAACTCGCGCGCGAACTCGACCTCGTCGAAGATTCGATCGCCGTCGTGCACTCGGCGCCGGACCAGTATTTTTTCCCGGGCTCAGGCGACCTGCTGCCCGCGCCACTGGATGCGCGCCGCTTCGTCCTCGTCGTCGGCGTACGCGAAGCACGTAAGAACGCGCGCCTCGCGATCGACGCGTGCGCCTTGGCGCTGCGCGCGCCGAGCGAAACGCTCGTCGTCGTCGGAGAACTCGGTCAGGCTGACCGCGAGCGCGCGCGCCGGGCCGGCGTTCCGGCGGGGGAGATCGCGGCGAACGACGTGACGTTGCGCGCACTCTACCGCAATGCCGCCGTCGTTCTCGTTCCATCCTTGGCTGAGGGATTCGGGCTCGTCGCGCTCGAGGCGCTCGCGTGCGGCGCGCCCGTGCTCGCCTCGAACCGCAGCGCGCTGCCCGAAGCGACCGCGGGCGCCGCCGAACTACTCGATCCCGCCGATGCCGCGGCCTGGGCAACGGCGATCCGCTCGCTGCTCGACGACCCGCTGCGTGCGGCTATGCTAGGCGCGCGCGGTGCGGCCCACTTCGCCGTCGCAGATCGCTCTGCCGGCGCGCGTGGCACTCTCGCGCTCCTGCGCGAGACGGCGCAGGTCGGCATCGACCGCCGCCCGCGAGCCTAGCCGCACGACGGCGTCGACCGCCGCCCCAAAACGCGCTTTGAAGCGCTCGGGCGAAAACGACTCGGCGTGAGCGCGCAGGACGGCCCGATCGTAGCGGCCCGGATCGAAGCGCTCGAGAACCGCCGCCAGCGATTCCGCAGTCGGCTCGTAGAAAAGCTCGCCCGTACGGCCCGGGACGATCGTCTCGAGTGCGCCGCCGCGACCGTAGGCGATCGCCGGCCGGCCCGAAGCGTTTCCCTCCAGCGGCACGAGGCCGTAATCTTCTTCACCCGGTACGATGACGGCCCGCGCGCGGCCCATCACCGCGCGCAACGCCGCATCGTCGACGTTTCCGAGAAACTCGGTTCGGGAATCTGCGGCGCGCGCTTCCAAGTCGCGACGTGCCGGCCCGTCGCCGACGACGAGCAGTCGCAGTCCGGCGATGCGGCACGCGTCGATCGCCACGTCGATGCGCTTGTAAGCGAGCAGCCGCGAGACGACGAGCAGGTAATCGCCGTCGTCCGCGCCGCGCGCAAAGCGTTCGACGTCAACCGGACAGTGCACGACGTAAGCAGCGCGCCCGTAATAGTCGTTGATTCGCTTGGCCACGTTGTGCGAATTCGCGATGAACGCCGTCGGACGCGTTGCGGCACGCCGATCCCACGCGACGAGCCGCCGCACGACGGGCCGCGCGAGCGCGGCGATACCGAAGCCACCGACGTAGCGCTCGTAGTCGAATGCGAACCGGCTCACCGTGTGGATGTAACAGACATGGATCGCATCCGCCCGCACGCGTACGCCCTTCGCCCACGCGGTCGTCGTGCTGACGATCAAGTCGTACGCGGCCAGATCGAAGTACTCGAATACGGCTGGGTAGAGCGGCGCGAGATAACGAAAATAGCGTCCGGCGCCGGGGAGGCGCTGCAGCACGGAGGTGCGCACGCGCGCCGGGTCGACGAGATCGCCCGTTGCCCGGGCGTCGAGAATCGACGTGTACACCGGTGCACCGGCGTACAAATCGGCGACGTGCCGGAAGACCCGCTCCGCCCCACCGCGCTGATTGAGATAATCGTGCACGAGCGCAACCTTCCGCGAGCACTCGCTCGCGCGCTCGTTCACACGCCCGCGGCTTGCGGCCGCAGGCCGCAAACGCCATGAATTCGCAGAGCCACGTGCGACATCGCGCTCATGAAAAGTTCAATAGCTCTGCGAATTCAGCTGCCTTCGGAGCCGCCGCCCGCGCCTTGCCGCGGCAGGACGAGCGCGACGATGTACCGCTGCAGATAGGCCTTGGCGGCGCGCTGGATATCCGCGGGCGTCGTGCGCTCGAGCGCGGCGAGCGCCGCGTTGATGGAGTCGGGACCTAGGCCTTGGGCTGCGAACGTGCCCAGCAGATAGGCACGGTCGGAAAGGGTCACGGAGTCAGTCAGAAACTGGCCCTCGGCCGCTGCCTTGTAATGAGCGAGGCCGGAGGCAGCGATCGGTTTGGTCGAGAGCGAGCGAGAAACGACAAGCAATTCGCGTAGCGCGAGGGACGGATCGACGAGCTCGCCGTTGACGTAGACGACCATGCTCGCGGGCGTCGAGTCATAGAGATAGAGCGCGCCGACCGACTTCTCGACGAAGCCGAGCGTCGTCGTGCTGCTGCGCTCGAAGGCGTCGGAAAGCAACGACTGCATAACGAGCATCGCGCCGAAATCCGGACTACTCGGCGCGGGTGCGGCAAACCCGATGACGATCCATGGCGCGCTGACGTCACGATGCGCGACGATGCGCGGCGCTTCTGCCGGTATCGCTTTCGCGGTATCGGCGACCGCAGCGACCGTGCCATCCGGCAGGCCGCTCGCAAGCGCAGCGAGCGCGCGGCCGAGTTCGGGCGAAAGCCGCCCGACGGCGCTCGCACTCACCGCGGTTCGCTCGTAGGTCGATCGATAGAACGTTGCGACGTCGCGCGCCGAGAGTTGCGCGAGCGCGGCGGCCGTTCCCAGAGCCGGTTCCCCGGCGCCGGAGCTATAATACGAGCGGCGGAACATCTCGATGCCGACCGCGAGCGCGTTGCTCTGCGATTCGTCGATGCGCGAAACGAGCGCGGCCCGCGCCGCGGCGAAAGTTGCGGCCGAGAAGTCCGGTGCGGCGAATGCTCGTGCGACGAGCGTCACGAGCGCCGGCAAATTATCGGCGCGCCCCTCGAGATAGTAGTGCACCGAACGCCCATCGACGGTGTAGGAAAGGTACCCACCTTTGTTCGCGACCGCATCGCGCAACGGAAGGCCCCCGACAAGCGTGCGAACGATGCACTCGGCGGTGAGCGACGCGATCCCACTTTGGTTCGGTCCTTGACGATCCAAACCGGCGGCAACGAAAATTTGAACGCCGCTGACCGGTGAGTCGGTATCGGTCTCACCAATGAGTTGCGCGGGACCGATCGCGCTCGCCGACGCGGCTGGATAGCGCATGCCGCTGCCGGCGGTCGGCGCCGATGCCGGTGAGGGCGAGGCGAACGCAACGAGCGCGAGAACGGCGAGCAACGCCGCAGCGCTGCGACCACCGAGATGAATCATTGCGCGGCCTTGTCTTTCTTCTCGGGTGCGAAATTGACGACGGCCGGTGTTTTCGTCAAATACTTTCGCGCGACGGATGCGACGAACGCCGGCGTCAGCGAGTGCGCCGCCGCAAAATAAGCGCCATGTTCGCCATTGACGCCGGGCGCGTACGCCGCATTGCCTTCCACCGAATACCAGCCGAAGTTATCGGCGAGCTGCACGGGCGTTTGAAGATCGCTCAGGAGGTGATACTCGAAGCCTTGCAGCGCCGCTGCAAACGCGGGGCCGCCGAGCGGCTGGCGCACGGCGGTAAGACCGTCGTCGACGGCCGCTTTCACGCCGTCGAGATCTTTGCCACCGTATACGACGAACATCACGCCTGGATCGTGCAGCGTGATGAATTGGCCGACCAGCACTGCATCGGGATAGCGCTCGCCCACGCGTTTGGACACGGCCCCGGTATCGGGCCGGAAAAGATAGTCGGCGACGAAGTCCATCGCCGTCGCCTCGCGTTCGCTCGCGATAGCGGGTCCGATCCAACCATAACCGGCCGACGGTTGCGGGAACGTCTTGTGAGTCGGAGGGGCGCCCGAAGCGAGCACGCCTGAGGTCGGCGCTTCGGGCGTGGCGCCCGCGGGGTCGGAACGTCCCGGAACGGCGGCGCTCACAACCGTTGGATCGACGGCGCCGCTCACGACGAGCGTCGCATTCTGCGAACGGAACGCGCGCGTCGCAAAGCTCTTGACGTCGTCGAGGCTGATCCCGGTGACGTCTTTGGGATCGCCGACAGTCGGATAGTGTTGTGGACCGCCCGTGAAGAGTTGCGCGAAGACGGCGTTGCGCGCAACCGTCTCGAGGTCGATGGTCGAGAAGAGCGCTTCTTGACGGACGTCGCGCTGGGCGTATTGATACCCGTCCTGCGTGGCGACCGGCGCAAAGAATGCCGTCGTCATCGTCTTGACGATGCTGCGCGCGCTCTGCGTCGGAACCACCGCCGAGACTTCGATCGAATCGCTATAAACGGAAATTGCTAGGCGCCCGCCGACGTCGGAGACGGCTTTGCCGAGCGAGTCGCCGACGATCGGCTTCGAGGCGGCGACGACCTGCGCGGCGACTCGCGCGAGCGCCGGCTGCGCTTTGGCTCCGAAACCGGTCGACGGCGCGCGATACCAGAGCTCGATCGCCGCGACCGGAGCGCCCTGGGAGGGCCGCACGATCGCGGTGCCGCCGCTCGCCAGACGCGAAACGGTGACGCCGTGGCCGAGATCGGGCAGGTCGCCGGTTGCGGCGAGCGACGGCGAGGCGGCCAAGACAAGAACGGCTCCGAGCAAACTCGCCCGGGGCCGGTTGTGCAGTTTCATTGGTCTCTCATTCGTTCGTGGCGGCTTCGGGCGAAGCCCGAAACGCGATGGCTTCGCTGAACCAACACCACACCTTGCGTCCAGCACCCAATATGATAGTTCAGCGAAGACTCTAAGCCGGCTCCGGCGAGATGTTTGGCAGGCGCTTGGGCTGCGGCCGCTGCGGTTCGGGCTCGTAAGCGGTGGATGCGGCCTTGGGCAGCTGCGGGGTGTCGTCGTCGGACTTGCGAGGATAGGGCAGGTCGTTGAGAATCGCGACGACTTCGTCGGTATCGACCGTCTCGTGCTCCATCAGCGACGCGACCATCCGCTCGACCTTTTTCCAATTGTCCTTGAGCAGTTGCGTCGCGTTTTGATAGCACGTCTCGATGATCTTGCGGACTTCCGCATCGATCTTGCCGGCGATCTCTTCGGAGTAATTGCGATCTTCACCGAAGTCGCGGCCGAGGAAGACCTGATGGTTGCCGCGACCATATTGGATCGGTCCCAGCGTATCGGACATGCCGTACTGCGTCACCATCTGCCGCGCGAGCATCGTTGCCTTCTCGAAGTCGTTCGACGCGCCGGTCGTGACGTCGCCGAACTTGATCTCTTCGGAGATGCGGCCCGAGAGTGCCATCGTGATCTGCGCGAGCAGTTCGTTCTTCGTCCGCGAGTGACGGTCTTCATCGGGCAGCGACCACGTGATCCCGAGCGCCATGCCGCGTGGAATGATCGTGACCTTATGCACGGGGTCGGCGTTGGGCAGCAAGCCACCGACGATCGCATGACCCGACTCGTGATAGGCGGTGTTCTCTTTTTCTTTCTGCGACATCACCAAAGACTTACGCTCCGGGCCAGCAACGACGCGATCGATTGCTTCTTCGCAGTCGCTCATCTCGATGATCGATTTGTTCTTACGCGCGGCGAGCAGCGCGGCTTCGTTGAGCAGATTCTCGAGATCGGCGCCGGAGAAACCAGGGGTGCGGCGCGCGAGCGTCTCGAGCGAGATCTCCTTGGAGAGCGGCTTATTTTTGGAATGCACGCCCAGGATCGCCTGACGGCCCTTGATATCGGCGCGATCGACGACGATCTGCCGGTCGAAGCGGCCCGGCCGCAACAGTGCCGGATCCAGCACGTCGGGACGGTTCGTCGCGGCGATCAGGATGACGCCGGTGTTCTGATCGAAGCCGTCCATCTCGACGAGCAACTGGTTGAGCGTCTGCTCGCGCTCGTCGTGGCCGCCACCGAGTCCGGCGCCGCGCTGACGGCCCACCGCGTCGATTTCGTCGATGAAGATGATGCAGGGCGCACTCTTCTTGGCCTGTTCGAAGAGATCGCGGACGCGGCTCGCGCCGACGCCGACGAACATTTCGACGAAGTCCGAACCCGAGATCGAGAAGAACGGCACGCCGGCTTCGCCCGCGATGGCGCGCGCGAGCAGCGTTTTACCGGAACCGGGCGGCCCGAGCAGCAGCACGCCCTTGGGGATGCGTGCGCCGAGCGCTTGAAATTTCTTGGGAAACTTGAGGAACTCGACGACCTCCCCGAGTTCTTCCTTCGCCTCTTCGATGCCGGCGACGTCGTTGAACGTCACCTTCGGCCGGTTCTCAGAGAGTAGCTTCGCACGGGAGCGGCCGAACGAGAGCGCTTGACTGCCGCCGCTCTGCGCTTGACGCAGAATGAAGAGCAGCAAGAGCGCCATCAGCGCGAAGGGGACGAGTTGCACGAGCATGCCGATGAACGGCGTCGTCTGCGGGTTATCGAAAGAGACGTCCGCATTGTGCCGTTGCAGATCGGCCGCGATCGCCGTCGAGTCGCCGATCGTCGTCGTGAATTTGAGATCGCCACTGGAGACGGCCGGCATCGGCCGTTTGAGCTCGCCCGCAACGTCGTGCCCCGAGATCGTGACCTTCGAGACGTTGTTATCGTTGATTGCGCCCACGAACTGCGAGTAGGTCAGCTTGGCCGACGGGGTCTGGTTGAGCACCAGCCGATCGACGATGAAGATCACGGCGATGAAGATGAAGAGAACGATGACGATCGATCTGACGTGCTTGCCCAACGTGTGCTATCCTATTCCCTTCGGGAGCCGGTCGGGGGCGAAAAGCTTCCGGAGATACATATCCCCTACTCGAAGACCCGCTCGTGGAGTCGCGCGAGGTAGGGGAGGTTGCGGTATTTTTCTTGGTAGTCGAGGCCGTAACCTACGATAAAGGTGTCGGGAGCCGTGAGCCCTACGTAGTCGAGCGGCACGTCGACGCACCGCCGATACGGTTTGTTCAGCAGCACACACGAGCGCAGGGTCGCGGGGTTGCGGCCGCCGAGCAAACCTTGCAGGTACTGCAGGGTCAGGCCGTTGTCGACGATATCCTCTACGATGACGACGTTCTTCCCTTCGATGCTCGCGCTCGCGTCCTTGAGCAAACGCACCTCACCGCTCGAACGATTGCCCTCGCCGTAGCTCGACACGACCAAAAAGTCGATGTCGGCATCGGTCGCGGGCGGAAGTGCTCGTGCGAGATCGGCTGTGAGAAATAACGCTCCCTTCAACACGCCGATCAGGGTGACGGGTTCACCCCGCAAGTCCCGTATGATTTCGCTTGCGAGCCGGCTCACGGCCGCCGCGATTTGTGCGGCATCGAACTCGATCGCAGCGACGGCAGCCGGTGTGACGTTCGCGTCGCCCCTACAATTCACTCGACGATCACTTCGACGCCGCATCGCAAGAAATGACGTCCGGCGCCGCGTTCGATCGCGCGCGCCGCGGCGTCGAGGCGCTCGAAGGTGACGTCGCGCGTATTGCCGGTCGCCGCGGCGAGTTCGGCGCGCAGCCGCTCGCGCAGTGTGGCACGTCCGGGATCGCTGCGTTCCTCGCGCAAGATCGTCGCGCAGCGCGCGACCGCCGCGTCGAGGTGCGGAAATGCCGGGCGCAACTCGGCGAGGGCCGCCCGAACGGCGTTGCGCCGGTACGCCGTGTCGAGATTTGTCGGATCGAGCGCATAGGGCAGGCGGCGTGACATCAGATAGGCGCGCAGCTGTGCCGGTTCCACGCCGAGCAGCGGCCGCACGACACGGAGTCCGTTGCCGAGGTCGCGCTCGCGCGGAATGCCGGTTAGCCCGTCCGGGCCCGCCCCGCGGAAGAGCGCGAGCAGGACCGTCTCGGCCTGATCCCGCGCATGGTGCGCGGTGAAGATGCGCGAGGCCCCGGCCCGCGCGGCGATCTCTCCGAGCGCGGCATAGCGCTCCTGGCGCAGGCGCGCTTCATCCACGGGACCCGGTCCCAGCGACACCGCGACGACGCGGACGCGCAGCGCCGCGCCGAGCGCGAGTACCACCGCTTCGTCTTGCCAGGAGCTCGGCCGCAGGGCGTGATTGACGTGCCCGAGGACGAGCCGCGCCCCGGCCGCCTGCGCAGCGCCGGCGAGCAAGACCGCAAGCGCGCCGCTATCGGCCCCGCCCGAGGTTGCGGCAACGACCGTCTCGCCCGCGCGCAGCTCGGCTTGCTGCGCGAGGATCGCATCGAGCGCGCGTTCGGGCCGCGAGCCGCGCATCGGCCGCCTTACCCGTTCCGCGCCGCGCGGGCCATCTCGCGCTGCACGTCGCGGTCGCGCTCCTCGCGGCGCTTGTCCCACAGCTTCTTGCCGCGCGCGAGGGCGATCTCGACCTTCGCACGGCCGCGCTTGAAGTAGAGCCGCGTCGGCACCAGGGTCAGGCCTTTTTCGGAGATGCGGCCGGCGAGGCGGTCGATATCCTTGCGATGCAACAAGAGCTTGCGCGGGCGGTTCGGCTCGACGTTGGAGAAGCTGCCTTGTTTGTATGGCGGAACGTACATCGAGAGCAGCCACAGCTCGCCGTCGCGGATGCGTGCGTAGGCTTCGCCGATGCTGCTCTGTCCCGTGCGCAGGCTCTTGATCTCCGTGCCGGTGAGCACGATCCCGGCCTCGATGCGTTCGAGAAATTCGTACTCGAAGCGAGCCCGGCGATTGTCGATCGTCGGCGTCGGCGCGGGCGGCTTCTTGGACGGCGCCGTCGCCACGGTCGGCTTGGCCTTAGTCGCCAAGGCGCATCCGAGCGGAATCGCGCGTCGCACGCTCGGTCGGACGCGCGCCCAGGTGCTCGCCGGGCGCGAGCGTGCCGCGCGCGACGAAGCTGCCTTGCCCCGACGCCAGCAGCGTGCCCGCATTGTCGTGCACGCTCGCCTCGATGCCCAGAACGTTGCGGCGTTGCCACGCGACCTTGCCTCGTACGCACAGCGGCGCGCCGACCGGTACGGCTTTGCGGAACCGCAGCTTGAGATCGCCCGTCACGCCGACGATGCCGCGCGCCGCCGCCGCGTACGCCATCGCCTCATCGAGCAGCAGCGCGACGATGCCGCCGTGCACCACGTCGCGCCAACCTTGAAACGGCCGGCCGACCGTGACCCGGCTTTCGACCGTTCCGTCGTCGCTCTCTTCGAAGCGCATGTGCAGGCCCACCCGCGCGTGCGGCCCGCAGCCGATACAATACCCGTCGTCGATGGGCCGCGCGAGTTCCGTCACGTGCGCCACGTCATTTCGCGGCGGCCGCAGCCGGGGAAGGCGAGGCGCCGTAGTCGCCGCTGCGGATCTTGGCAAGCAGCGTTTTGGCGTAGATCGTATCCACGTCCGACGCAACCGCCGCGTCGAGCGTTTTGGTGGCATCGCCCAAGCGATGCTGGTCGATGTAGATTCGGGCCAAGAGCGTATAGCCGTGCTGGCCCGCTTCGCCGACGTGCGCGACGTCGAGGTCGAGGCCGCGTTTGAGATAGGTGATCGCGGCGTCGGGTTCGTGCAGGTCGCTCAGGATCGAACCGATGTGGAACGCGATGTCGGCGTACTGCGGAACGAGGTTGGGCACGTCGATCAGATACGCGAGTCCGCGCTGCGGGTCGCGCAGATCGGTTTGATAGAGCTGACCCAGATATTCGCGGGCCAGCACGTTATTTGGATCGGTGCGCAGCGCGGCCAGAAACTCCGTCTTCGCACGATTTGACGAACGCTCGTTGGCGCGAAGGATGCCCAGGCCCACCCGGGCCGCCGGAGCGGCCGGAGCGAGGTTGACCGCCGCGTTGAACTCGTCGCGCGCGTCCTGCTCGCGCTCGCGCCCCGTGAGTCCTTGGAAGAGGTATGCGAACCCCAGGCGCACGTGCGCGACGTAGTTGTTCGGGGCGGCGCCCACCGCGTCTTCCGCGGCGTTGGTCCAGAGGTCGAGCTCACCGTCGCGGTGCGCTGCGGCGGCGCACAAGAATGCGATTGCGAGCGTGTTGTCGGGAACGGCCCCGAGCGCACGTTCGAACTGCGCCTGCGCTTCTTTGAAGTCGCGCCGATAAAAATGGTCGAGGCCCGAACCCAGCGGCGTCATGAAGCGCGCGTTCGCGTAGTCGTTGCGCGCCGCGGGCGCCCGATGCGTCGCAGCGGCCGCGGAAACGCAGCCGCTCGCGAAAGCCAAGACGAGCGCCCAGCACCGAAGGCCTCTCACCGTCCCACCGCCAAACGGCGCGCGCAGACGTCCGGCAGATGCGCGGCACCGATCTTGGCCTGCACCGCAGCGATCGGATAGGCGACGCGCTGCCACGCAACGCTCTTGGCGGCGGGATCGTAGAATGCGAAGGATGCATCGGGATTGAGATCGCGCGGTTGTCCGACGCTGCCGACATTGACGATGTAGCGCGTGCCGTCTTCGAGCGCGAGCGATCCGCCGCTCTGCCGGTGCGCGTGTTCGATCGAGCCGCCCGGCCGCAGCGCGTAGTACTCGGCGACGTGCGTGTGACCGACGAAGACGAGCGGTGCATCGGTGGCAGCGAAGGCGGCCGCTGCGGCAGCCTTATCGAGAATGTACGCAAAATAATCGACCGGCGCGCCGTGAACGAGAAGGTAGTCCGGGCGCCGCAGTTCGTAGGATTGTCCATCGAGCCACGCCACGTGCTCCGGTTCGAGAACGCGTTGCGTCCATTCGAGCGCGGCCCGCGCGGCAGAGTTGAAGTCCGCTAAACCGTGGCCGTCGATCGCCGCCACGTCGTGATTGCCGAGCACCATTTCCGCGCCGCGTTCACGCACGAGGGCGAGGCAAGAGTTCGGATCGGGCCCGTAGCCGACGATGTCGCCCAGACACAATACGAGGTCATCGTCCCGCAAGCACGCAAACACCGCGCGCAGCGCTTCGACGTTACCATGGATGTCCGAAACGACGGCATACCTCACCGTACTGCAGGCGCAGGCTCGGGTGCGATCACGAACGAACCTCGACGCGGTCGACGACCGTTGCGACGCCCGGCGTGCGGCGCGCGGCGGCGAGCAGCGTCTGCTTCACGCCGCCGCTCGCAGCGCGTCCGCTGAGCGTGATCGTCGTACCGCGCGCGGCGACGCGGACGTGCAGCGCGTTGACGCCGGTCTGTGCGACGAGGTTCGCGTGGACCTCGGCTGCGAGCGCGATGTCGCGCGCAGCGCGCTCCGACGACTTCAAAGCCGGCTGCGCCGCGCGCACGCCGGATGCAACGGCGCTCGCCGCGCGATCGCCACTTTCGTTGATTTGGTGTTCCGAACAGCCGGTCACGGCGAGCAGCGCACAGGCAGCGAACGCGGCGAAACGCGCGCGACGCCTCACGCGTTGCAGATCGGCGCGCCGCCCGAGGCAAAGCGGTACACGGCGATGCGGTCACCCGCCGCGACGCGCGCCGGCGTCTCACCGATCACGGCGTAGCCGAACGCGCGCGCGAGCAGGCTGGTGTGCGCCGAGCGCAGCGGCAACGGCTGCGCCTCGAAGACCGCACCGCGCCGGATGACGCGCGCGGGAACGTACCACGTCCAGCCTTCGCGGCCCACGAACGCCTCGCTCGCAATCGCCTCGAGCGGCGCGGGCGGCGCGGCGCATTCGCCCGTTAGCGCGTGCACGATGGGACGCACGATCGCTTCGAAGATCATGAGCGACGACGTGGGATTGCCGGGCAGGCCGATCACGGGCTTCGCGCCGACGGCGCCGAGCAACGTCGGTTTGCCGGGCTTGACGCGAATGCCATGCACGAGCGCACCCGGCGCCCCGAGTTCCGCAACGACGCGCGGCACGAGGTCGCGCACGCCGACGGACGATCCGCCCGTGAGCACGAGCGCATCGCACGCGGCGAGGCCGTCGCGCACGGCCGACCGCAAGGCCTCCAGCGTATCGACGGCGCGCGGCAAGTGCATCGGCGCCGCACCGAGCGCCCGCAGCGCGCCGGCCAGCGCGTAACGATTCGAGTCGCGCACCTGACCGGCCCCGGGGGTTGCACTGGGATCGACGAGTTCGTCGCCTGTCGAGATGATGCCGACGCGCGGTTGCCGGTAGACGTCGACCACGTTACATCCGAGCGTGGCGAGCACGCCGAGTTCCGAGGCACCGACGCGGCGCCCAGCCGGCAGCACGACTTCACCCGCACGAATGTCTTCGCCCCGCTGCGTGACCGAGGCGCCGGCCGCGGGCGGTTCGCGCAGAACGATCGTATCGCCCTCGAGCGTCACGTCCTCTTGCGGGACGACGGCGTGCGCGCCGCCCGGAAGCGCGCCGCCCGTCGGGATGCGCAGCGTCTCACCCGCCCCGATGGGCCGCGGGGCGGGCGCGCCCATCCGAACCTCGCCGACGAGCTGCAAGTGCAAGCCCGTGCCCGCGGCGACCGCGTAGCCGTCCATCGTCGAGCGCGCGTGGCCGGGATGATCCTCGCGCGCGACGGCATCGCGTGCGAGCACGCGACCGAAGGCGTCGTCGAGCGGCACCGTTTCGATGCCGGGCGGCACGATCGTTGCTCCGGCGAAATACAGGCTGAGCGCTTGCGCCGGCGCGAGCAGTCGCGCGACGTCGAAGCCGCGCGCCGCTTCGTCGTGCGCCGAGACCGAGGGTAGGACCGCGACGGAATCCTGCATAAAGGCGACTCTCGCTTCTCTGCGTTTGCGCAGCGCGCCCGCTACCGCGGAACGCTGACTTCTCTGTGTAGACAAGGACCGATGTTAGACCTTGCGCTCCTGCGCCGCGACCCCGAGCGCGTCCGTCGCGCCGCCGCGCGCCGCGCGCCCGGAGCCGCGTTCGTGGACGAGGTGCTCGCGCTCGATGCGCGGTTGCGCGCCGCGCGCACCGCTGCCGAGCAAATCAAAGCCGAAAAAAACGGCCTGACGGCACAGATCTCGCGCGCCGCCGACCGGGCGCTCGAGGCGCAGCGGCTGCGACCAGCCATCGCCGCGCTCGACGAAGGCATCCGCGCTGCATCCGACGCCGTGCCGCCGCTCGAAGCACGCATCGACGCAATTCTCGCGGACGTGCCGAACCTGCTCGACGACGCAGTGCCGGACGGTGCGGGCGAAGACGACAACGTCGTCGTCCGCGAGTCCGGCGCGCCACCCGAATTGCCCTTCGCGCCCAAGCCGCACTGGGAGCTCGGCGAGGCACTGGGCATCATCGACTTCGAACGCGCGGCGAAGCTTGCGGGAAGCCGGTTCGCCGTGTTACGCGGTGCCGGCGCGCGGCTCTCGCGCGGCTTGATCGCGTTCTTCCTCGCGCGCGCTCACGAACGCGGCTACACGGAGGTCGTGCCGCCGTTCCTCGTGTCGCGGGCGACGATGTGGTCGACGGGGCAACTCTCGAAGTTCGCCGACGCAATGTTCCGCGACGTCGACGGCGAGCTCTACATGATTCCGACGGCGGAAGTGCCGCTCACGGCGCTGCACAAAGACGAGATCCTGGGCGGCGACGCGTTGCCGCTGCAGTACACCGCCTATTCACCGTGCTTTCGTAAGGAAGCGGGCGCGGCCGGGAAAGACACGCGCGGCCTCATCCGGCAGCATCAGTTCGAGAAAGTCGAACTCGTTTGGCTCACCGAACCGGAACGTTCGTTCGAAGGACTCGAACGTTTGACTGCGGATGCGGAAGCACTGCTCGACGAACTCGAGCTGCCCTTTCGCGTCATGCTGTTGTGCAGCGCCGACGTCGGCTTCAACGCCGCCAAGACGTACGATCTGGAAGTCTGGATGCCCGGCCAAGGGACGTACCGCGAGATCAGCTCGTGTTCGAACTGCACGGATTTCCAAGCACGGCGTTCGCAGATCCGCTTTCGGCGCGATCCCAAGGCGAAGCCCGAACTCGTGCACACGCTCAACGGTTCGGGCCTCGCCGTCGGACGCGCGCTCATCGCGGTACTCGAAAACTATCAGCAAGCCGACGGAAGCATCGTCGTTCCCAGAGCCCTCGTGCCGTTCGTCGGCTTTTCACGGATCGACGCGCACGGGGCTTCCGTGCCGGCCTGATCATCGCGGCCCGTGCACGAGCGCGGGCGTCTTGGAAACCAAACGCCGGACGGAGTCATCGATGGCGTAGCGCTCGATTTCCGCGAGCGGCACCCAGGCGACGGCGTGCGACTCCGCGCTCGCGCGCGGCGCCTCGTGCGGATTCGCGAAGAATGCGAAGCGTACGTCGTAGTGCAGGTGGGCGGATTCTTCTCCACGCGCCGGAATCGCGTGGACGTCGACGTCGTAGATACCGGGCGTCGCCGCGACGATCGCGCACAAGCCCGACTCCTCGCGGGCTTCGCGCAGCGCGACGCGCCGAACGTCGCAATCGCCGTCCGCGTGGCCGCCGAGTTGCAGCCACTTCCCAAGCTTGCGGTGATGTGTCAGGAGCGCGAAAGCGCCCGCGCGGTCGACGACCCACGCGCTGCCGGTCACGTGCCCGATCGCGAGCGCGCGGTCGAACGCTGCAGGATAGCGCTCGACGAACGCGCGTATCTCGCGCGCCATCGCGCGCTCCCGGTCGTCGCCGGGAACGTAACGCTCGAGTTCGGCGAGAAGGCGGGCGCGGCCGGCCTGCGGCGCGTGCGGCGCTGGGTTGGGAGTCACCGCGCCCCCTTACGCGGTCACCGGCGCTTCTTCATGCGCAGCCAAATGGGCTCGCAGCGGGTATCAAGAAACCATGAGCCGCGCGTTCGTGAAAGAGCAAGACGAATCGGCCGACGTCAACGAGCACCTCGTCGCGTCCCGCTCGTCATCGGAAACCGATTACATCACTCCCGAAGGATCGGCGGCCTTACACCGTCGCTTGGCGGAGGGGGCCGATGCGGACGAGCGTGTCGCGATCGAACGACGGCTCGCAGGCTCCATCGTCATCGAGCCGCCCGAGGATCGCCGCGTGGTGGCCTTCGGAGCGACCGTCGTCGTCGAGGATGCGGCCGGACATGCGACCACGTATCACATCGTCGGTACGACTGAAATCGACGTGGCACGGCATGCGGTTGGCTTCCGCTCGCCGCTTGCCGAGGCACTGATCGGGAAGCGCGCGGGCAACGTCATCACGTGGCGCCGGCCCGCCGGCGATCGCCGCTTGACCATCGCAGCGGTCACGTATCCGGCGCCGGCGACCGCGTAGCGTCCAAAGTCGCAGGCGCGCAGCAACGAAGCGTCGCGCCGCTGCGCGACGAAGCAATGGCACGTGCGCATTCTTCTCGTAGAAGATGACGAGCTCATAGCCGCGCCGGTCGTTGAGGATCTGCGACGCCAGAATCATGCCGTCGACGTCGCCGTGGACGGCGTTACCGGACTCGAGTATGCGCAGCGCGGCGTCTACGACGCCATCCTGCTCGACGTGATGCTGCCCGGCGCGAGCGGCGTCGAGATTTGCCGGCGCATGCGCCGCGACGGCTGCGACGCGATGATCTTGATGCTCACCGCCAAAGATAAGACCGAAGATAAGATCACGGGACTCGATGCGGGCGCCGACGATTATCTGGTCAAGCCGTTCGACCTCGCCGAACTCGGCGCGCGACTGCGTGCCGTCGGCCGCCGGCACGCGCCGGTCCGGGAAAACGTCTTGCGCAACGGTCCAATCTCCCTCGATCCCTCGGAACTGCGCGTGCGCGTCGCGGAACGAGCCGTTGCGTTGACACCCTCGGAGTTCGCGCTCCTCGAGGCACTCATGCGTCAGCCCACGCGCGTCTTCTCGCGCGCGATGCTCCTGGAAAAAACGGTGTCGCTCGAACGCGCGGCATCGGACGAGTCGATCAAGACGCACATTGCAAACCTGCGTCGCAAGCTCCGTCGCGCGGGCTGTCCCTACGACCCGATCGAGACGCTCTACGGCAACGGCTACCGCCTCGCGGAACCGACGTGAACGTTCCGCAGGAAGCCCGCGCGCTCGAATGGCGCCTAACGCTCGCGTACGTCAGTGCTTTCGGCGTCGCTTTGCTCGTGTTCGCCATCGCGATGCACGTCGCGTTCGTACTCGACGTGAAACGCGATCAAAGCACCCGTCTCGATGGTCTGCTCGCTGAAGGCGGCGCTGCGTTCAAACTCAAGCATGGCGATCTGGATGTCGACGTCGACGGTGCAGCGCTCTCCAATCCATCTGCGCAGGGCATCGCCTGGTACGATCGCAGCGGACGCTTATTGGCCCAAGAGGGTGCGGTTGCGGACGTCGCAGCACCGCCCCAAGTGGGAACGCGCACGGCGAACGGGGTTCTCTGGAGGGTCAAAGAGCTACCCGGCGGTTACGTGCAAGCGGAGATTTCGCTCGCGCAGGATGGCCGCAGCCTCACGCGCGTCGACCTCGGGCTTGCGATCGGCTTCTTGTGTGCGCTGGTCGCCGCGGGCTTCGGGGGCCGTTACCTGGCCTCACAAGCGATCGCGCGGATCGTCGCAACGATGCGGACCTTGCGTAACTTCACGGCCGACGCAGCGCACGAGTTGCGCGGCCCGCTCGCGGCGTTGCAGAGTAACGCCGACGCGAGCCTGCGCGATCCATCCGTCATGGCACCCGAGCATCGGCGCCGGCTCGAACGCATCGATGCGACGGCGCGAACGATGGCGCGGACGGCCGACGACCTGCTGTTGATCGCTCGCGCCGGCACGCCGCTCGAACGCGAACTCTTCGCGATCGACCTCGACGCGTGCGTGGCCCGCGCGGTCGAAACGCGCGTTGCAATCGCCCGCGACAAAGGGGTCGCGCTGCGCGCGCAATCGTGCGGACGCAGCCGCATCTACGGCGATCCGAACGAAATCGATCGCATCTTCGGAAACCTGATCGACAATGCGATCCGCTTCACGCCGCCGGGCGGTTCCGTGGACGTGCGCTGTTCGGTAGAACGCGGCGGCGTCGCCGTGCACGTCGACGATACCGGCGTCGGCATTGCCGCAAGCGACTTCTCCAACGTGTTCGAACGCTTCTGGCGCGGCGATCCCGTGCGTGCGCGAGACGCGGGCACCGGACTGGGTCTTGCGATCGTTCGCGCCCTCGTGCAACGGCACGGTGGAACGGTCGAGGTCGCAAGTATGCTCGGCAGCGGCAGCCACTTCACGGTATGGTTCCCGGCCCGGCCGCCCAAACCGTCGCTGCTCGACGCCGCAGCGCCGCGTCGCTGGCGAGCCGGCCGTAGAGGTTGCGACGCACGATAGTCCGTTGAATCGCCGGCTCGTCCACTGAATCGTTCTGTCTCAGAGATTCACAAAGACCACGGGCGAAACGTGAAAGTGCTCAGCCAGTTTTTGCGCCTGAGCATTGTTGATTGAACGCTTGCCCGAAAGCACTTCGGAAGCTATACCCTTTGATGGAAAGAGCTTTGCTACGTCTTTCTGCGTCACGCCGTGAGCTGACATGAGTTCTTGCAGAATTTCGCGTGACGTCGCCCGGGTCGTGGCATAATGTTCTTCCTCGAACCGCTCTACGAGAAGCGTCAACAGTTCGAGTAGTTCCGACTCGGCTGGAGCAATAGCATCGCCTCGCGCCAGCAGGGCCTCGATCTCTCGCAAAGCTTCTTCGTTTTCGGCTTCAGTGCGGATGACATGAGGGCGTTTTTCGCGGAGCAGCTCGCTGTACTGTCGTTCCTCGGTCGCATTCATCTCTTCCAGTTCCCTTTGTCATACTCGGCATCACTCAGCACTTCTCGAATGAATATCTTCCGCTGTTCGTGATGGATATTGGCAATCAGCCGATACGTGTTCCCCTTGATATTGAAGACCGTGAAACCACCGACGCTCTCTGCAGATCGCCAGGTTTCTTGGAGTTCGACGAGGTTTTTCCAATGCGCCGTCTTGGCGATTCGATACCAGGCGTCAAGCGGGACATGAGCATTACCATGGGTTGCTGCGAAGGCGATCAACGCTCGACGGCTTATCACGTGCATCCCGGGCCAGGTTCTCCTTGAGAACCACATCTCAATCCCTCGGAGCAATGACCTTTCGTCATCCTAGTGAATCGAAGGATCGTCCGTTGAATCGCGAGATCGTCCGTTGAATCGCGAGATCGTCCGCTGATACGATTTCATTGGACGATCTCGTCTATTCATTCGACGTCACCGGAAGCTCAGGAGAGAGGGGGATTCGAACCCCCGGAACCTTTCGGTCCTGCGGTTTTCAAGACCGCTGCATTAAACCGCTCTGCCATCTCTCCACCGCTCGCGCGTTCTCTTCCATAACAAGTTTGCCGCATTTCGGCCCATAGCAGCGCGAACCCCGAGGAGCCGATTGCCGAGCAGTTGCTAAAGGATTCACGCTCATCCTTCAGGGCAGCGCAAGAGGCTCTCCGCAAGGCACCGTTGCCAAGAGAAGCCGTTCCCGCTATCGGCTATGCATACCGTCGGGAGCGTTAAGGGCCGGGCGCACTCCACGCAGCGGCCCCATTTTCAGCTTCTGTCAAGACGCGGACGTCATTCGAACGGGGTTCTCAAGGCCTGCGCAGCGCGACGTTTCACCTCTGGCTACCGCTTGGCATCTTGGCGGACGATTGTCTTGCCGAGCGATATCAGGCTTGGCGCGTTCTGTCGCGGAGGTCAACACGCGTGCGAGTACATCGCTTACTCCGTGCCACTGCCATCGCTGTTTCGATCGCGTGCGCATTGTTCTCCGCACCGTTCGAAGCCTTCGGCGCGCCGCATAGCGATGCGCCGACGAATGCGGTGGGGACCCCGAGCCTCACGGATCCGGCGCGCCTGGCCATGGCCCAACCCGAAAAGCACGGGAAGAAGCCGCCGCCCCAGGACGCCAATATAACGACGCATCACAGCGACACCCTGCGCAGCGGTTGGAACGCAAACGAGACTGAACTCTCGCCTGCCACCGTAAGTTCGTCTTTTGGCTTGCTGCGGTCGATAGCGCTCGACGAACAAGTGGATGCGCAGCCGCTCTTCGTTTCAGACGAAACGATCGGCAACCACAAACACGACGTGGTCTATATCGCGACCGAGAACGACACGCTCTACGCACTCGATGCGTCGAAAGGCACGACGCTCTGGCAGCGAAACTTCGGTGCGGCCGTCCCCCAAAGCGCCCTGCCGGGGGGCTGCGGCAACAACTCGGCGTTCATCGGCATCAACTCGACGCCCGTCATCGACCTTTCGACGAACACGATGTACTTGACCGTCGACACGTTCGAAAACAACTTCCCGATCTATCGCGTGCATGCGGTCAACTTGAGCTCCGGCAACGATAAGCTCACACCGCGCGTCGTCACGGCCTCACATCTGCTTTCGGACGGTACCACGTATAACTTCTCTGCGCGCGAAAGCCGGGCACGCGCAGCACTGCTCGAGGCGAACGGAGCCATCTATACGGCCTTCGGCAGCTATTGCGACATCGAAGCGAATCTCTCGCGCGGCTGGCTTCTCGGCTGGTCGGCCAACTCGCTCGCTCCGCTTCCCGCAAACGAACTCAACGATCGGCTCGCGACGTCGCCGGACAGTTTCTTCCTTTCGTCGATCTGGATGTCGGGAAACGGGCCGGCGGCGGATGCGCAAGGCAATCTGTACTACGTCACCGGCAATTCGGACTACAGTGGAACGACCTACGGGGCGTACAATATCTCCGAAAGCGTCGTCAAGCATTCGGCGGATCTCTCGACGGTTCTGAGCCTTTTCACGCCCTCCAACGTTGCGGGTTTGGATCAGAGCGATGCGGACTACGGGTCAGGCGGCGTCATGCTGCTGCCGGACCAGGCCGGTTCCATTCCACACATGGCGGTCGCGGCAGGCAAGGACGGCCGCTTGTTCTTGCTAAATCGAGATGCGCTCGGCGGCTACACGCCGGGCGGCCCAGACAAGATCGTCGGCGTCTACGATGTGGGAGGCTGCTGGTGCGGCCAGGCCTACTTCATGGGTGCCGATGGTGTCGGTCGTGTCGTGAGCAGCGGCGGCAGTCAAGTACGCGTCTGGAAGATACAGACGTCCCCAGCCGCACTCGTGAACGAAAGCACGTCCGCTACGCTTGCGAGCGGGCAGGACGGCGGCTTCTTCACGAGCGTTTCCTCAAACGGAACGCGACCCGGAACCGCGCTCATCTGGGCCGTCGGGCGACCGCTCAACAACAATCCCGCCACGATCACGCTCTATGCAATCAACGCGGCAAACGGTGCGACGCTCTTCGGTGGTGCAGCGGGTACGTGGCCGAACACGGGCGGCAACGCAAACATCGTTCCGGTCGCCGCTAACGGCAGAGTCTACGTCGCGAGTTATAAGAACCTATCGATCTTCGGGCTGCACTAGAAGGGAGGCCGAGATGCCCACACACGCGCCGATCGTCGCATTCGCCGTCTCACTTACGCTCCTGCCCGTCGGCGGTGCGCTCTCCGCGGCGCCGCTCTCCGCGCGACCTGCCGTCGCACCGATCTCTTCTTTACAGTCGCCGCTGGCCGCACCGCACTCGCTCTTCGGCGTCATCCGTTCGCTCTCTGGGCCGCAGCTCACGCTGCAACTGCGCACCGGCCGAACCGTCCGCGTCGACGCGACGACCGCGCTGCAGCAGCATGAAAGTGCGGTCTTGATCGTTTTGCGAGCGGTTCAGGTGCGCGGGGCCTACGACGCCGCCGGTGTATTTCACGCGCAAACGATCTTGCGCGCGAAGGCTTCGCCGTCGCTGTGGCAACTCGATCGATAAGCGGCCGCGTCGTAACGCTGCGGGAACCGCAGCGACGCTAAGGCGGCGTCTCGAGACGCCTATTCGGCCGCTGCGAGTAGCATGTACACGTCTCGCCTTGCACGTTCGATGATCTCGACGACGCGCTTGATGACGGACGCATCGCGGCTGCGCATCGCTTCCTTGCACGCGCCGATCAAACCACGCACTGCATTCGCACCGTCGATGTAAAGCTGCCGCTCGTCGTCCTCGAACTCACCGTTCGTTTCGTGTGCCGGACGCTCGGCGAGCATGGTCCGTCCCGCGTCCGTGATTTCGAAGATCCGCTTGCCGTCGGACTCGCGGCCGCGAACGAAATCGCCGTCTTCGAGCATCGCCAGCGCCGGATAGATCGAACCGGGGCTCGGTCGCATACCGCTGCGCCGTTCGAGTTCGAGCATGATGTCGTAACCATGGCGCGGCGCATCTGCCAACACTGCGAGAATATCGAATTTTGTGCTGCCGCGACGCCGGATGGAGCCGTGGCCGAAGCCGTGCCTGAAGCGGCCGCCGTGCTTGAAGTGAGCGGCAGCCCGGCGAAAGCGCCAGCCATCGCTTGCGCCATGCCGTCTGTCATCCTCACCGAAGGCGAATTTAAATCTCATATCGCGATATTATCCGATATATCGTTTCCTGTAAAGGGGGCTGCGTGGCGCAGTGGGGGGACGTCTATGTAGCGATGGAAGAGACACTCCTTGCGCAGCCGGCGGCTGACCAGTGGCCCCCGACCAGAGCCGAAGGTCAGCGGCGCTTGACCGCTTTCGTTTCGCGGGCGGGTCGCGCTTACGCTTCGGCGCGGAACTACGATCGCGGTCCCGCGGACCGCACGAACGTCTCCGTGCTCGCGCCATACATTCGCTGCCGGCTCGTTACCGAAGAGGAAGTACTGCGCGCGGTACTCGCACGCCACGTCGTTTCGACCGCCGAAAAGTTCGTGCAGGAAGTTTTCTGGCGCACCTATTGGAAAGGCTGGCTCGAATCGCGTCCGGCGGTATGGCACGACTATCGACGTGCACTCGACGCGTGCATCGCCGGCCTCGCAAACGATGCGGACCTCGCCCGCATGCATGACGATGCGCTCAGCGGATCCACCGGTATCGACGCCTTCGATGCATGGTCACGGGAACTCGCCGCGACCGGCTACCTGCACAATCACGCGCGCATGTGGTTTGCGAGCATCTGGATTTTCACACTGCGTTTGCCCTGGGAACTCGGGGCCGACTTCTTCATGCGCCATCTGCTCTGCGGAGATCAAGCCTCCAATACGCTTTCCTGGCGCTGGGTCGCGGGCTTGCAAACGCGCGGCAAAACGTACCTTGCGCTGCGCGACAATATCCGCCGTTACACCGATGGTCGTTTCGATCCGGGAAGCCGGCTCGCCAGCCGTGCCGAAGCCCTCGCTAGCCGCGGCTACGCAGCGTCTGCGCTGCCCGAGGTGCCGTTGCGGGTGCACGATCCGGAGCCCGCGCTCCTGGTGCTGCACGACGACGATGCGGGCGTCGACACGCTCGGGCTCGAGGCGCTCGACATACGCGCGAGCGTCGCACTGTGCGGTGCGCACGGCCGTTCGCCGCATGGGGTGGCGGAGAGCGTCGGCGCGTTCGCACGCGGCGCGCTGCGCGACGCACTGGGTCGCGCGCCGCACGGCGATGCGAGCGCGATCTTCGAAGCGGCCGATCTCGAGGCTTCGGCACGAGCGCTCGCCGAACGTGCGCACGATGCCGGCGTGCACCTCGCAATCGCGCCGTTCGCGCCAGTGGGACCCGTGTGCGATGCGCTCGGCGCGTTACGTGAACCGCTGCACGCGCGCGGCGTTCGGCTGGTGCAGCTCGGCCGCCGCTACGACGCCGTCGCGTGGCCGTATGCGACCCGCGGCTTCTTTGCCTTGCGCGGACGCATCCCCGCGATTCTTCGCGAGCTCGGCGTCGTGGCGTCGCACGCCGGATAGACGTCTGCGTCCGCACGCGCGCGGCGTTCGGGACGGCGCGCGTCGATCATTCGGCGAGTTCGCGTTCCGTCGGCGCCGTCAACGGCTCTTCGAGCGTGGCGGCCAGCGTCTGACCGTCGGGCAACGGCGGCTCTTCATCGAGTGGACGCTGCAGCGCGACGACCACGCTTCCGCCGGGCGCATTCGTGATGCCACGGATCTCCCAGCCCTGCGCGCCCATCAGCGCGAGCGTCGGATCGACGCCCTCGCCGAGGTCGCCTGCGTCGATCGGGTAGAGCGCGAACTCGTAGCGTAACCGCATGGGCGCGTCCTACCCACGGCGACGTTCAGAAATGCGTGCCGACGCCCGGGCGGCCGCTAACGGCTCAGGACGAGATCTTTCTCCTTCTCGGCATCCTGCGACCACTTGCCGAGCGCGGCGAGCGAGTTCATCTTCGCGCGGTGGTGCAGCGCCGCTTGCGCCGCCGCAACGTTGGCGTCGTCGCCCATCCAAATGTGCATCGCCGCGTACTGCAACGCACGGCCGTACGAGAACGTCAACGTCCACGGAGCGCGACGCTCTTTAGCGAGCACGTTGATTTCGTTGAGGTGCGCCGTCGCCTCTTCGTCTTCTTGGCCGCCCGAGAGGAACGTGATACCGGCCACTGCAGCAGGAACCCGGCGCATCAGCACCGTGAGCGTACGGTCCGCGACTTCGCGCACGGGCGCCTTACTGCCGGACTTTTGGCCGGGGATCACCATGCTCGGCTTGAGAATCATCTCTTCGAAGCGTACGTTTTGGCCCGCGAGTTCCGTGAAGACGTGCTGCAACGTGTGCTCGTGCACCGCAAAGCTCGTCTCGATATCGTGGGTCGCGTGCTCGCCATCCATCAGCACTTCGGGTTCGACGATGGGCACAAGGCCGCCGGCTTGACAGATCGCCGCGTAGCGCGCGAGCGCGTGCGCGTTGGCGCGCAAGCACGCGTGGCTCGGCATGCCGTTGGCCTTGTCGATCGTAATGACGGCACGCCACTTCGCGAACGTCGCGCCCATCTTCACGTACTCATCGACGCGTTTGGCGAGCCCGTCCAAGCCTTCGGTGATCTTTTCACCGGCCAGTCCGAGCGGCAACTGCTGCGTGCCGGTATCGACTTTGATCCCAGGCATCGCGCCGGAGGACTTGAGGATATCGACGAAGCTGCGATTGCCTTTGCCATCCTGCCGGATCGTCTCGTCGTACAAAATGACGCCGCTGAAAAACGAACCGAAATCGGGAGTTGTGAAAAGCATGTCGCGGTAGTGCCGGCGCATCTCTTCGGTCTCGGGAATGTTGATGGCGGCGAAGCGTTTGTTCGCGGTACCGGTGCTCTCATCGGCCGCGAGGATCCCCTTGCCGGGGGCAACCATCGACGCGGCGACCGAGGCGAGTTGGCTGCTCATGAACTGCATGCTCCTTTTACGAGACTTTGGAGGGAGTGCCGTTGACCTGCGAGAGGTTGGTGAAAAACTGCAAGTCGTGTTTGCCTTCGACCATCCGCAACGTGTGCGTCAGGGAAGAGATGATGATCGACTGCGTGTAGGCGCTGCCGCGGACGTAGCTGACGCCCTGCAGCAATTCGCCATCGGTCACGCCGGTCGCGACGAGCATCGCGAGATCGGATTTGCACAGATCGTCGAGATTGAGCACCTTATGAGGATCGATACCCTCTTGTTTGGCGAGCTCATCATCTCCGTCGCGCAACCAGAGGCGGGCTTGCATGTCGCCGCCCAGGCACTTGATCGCGCACGCCGCGACGACCCCTTCCGTCGCGCCGCCAATCCCCATGAGCATGTCGATCCGGCTGCGCTCTTCGAGCGCCGCGATGATGCCGTTGGCGATATCGCCATCCCCGAAGAGCCGCACGCGGGCGCCGATCTCGCGCAGGCGGCCCACGGTCTCGTCATTACGCGGACGTTCCAAGAGCGCGACGGTCAGTTCCGTGACCGGGCGACCCATCGCTTCGGCGACGGCGCGCACGTTGTCTTCGACCGACGCGTCGATCGAGATCGCACCCTTGCCGACCTTGCCAACGATGATCTTTTCCATGTACGCGATGTGCGTGTGGAAGAGCGAGCCGCGTTCGGCCGCGGCGACGACGGCGATCGCACCGTGAGCACCTTTGCTTGCGAGCGTCGTCCCGTCGATTGGATCGACGGCCACGTCCATCTTGGGTCCGTCGCCCGTCCCGATCTGCTCGCCGATATAGAGCATCGGCGCTTCATCCTTCTCGCCCTCGCCAATGACGACGACGCCGTCGATGTCGACTTCGCCCAGCACGTTGCGCATCGCGTCGACCGCGGCTTGATCGACGGCGTTCTTATCGCCGCGCCCGACGAGCTTGCCGGAAACGATCGCAGCGGCTTCCGTGGCGCGCAGAAATTCCAACTCGACGCGTGCGTCGATCCGTCGTCTCGTCATGCGCTACCTTAACCCGCGGAGGCTGGAAAGTCTTGCCGGTTGGGCGGCGAAGCCGCGATTCATGCCCACGACGACGGCGGCGCGGCTACGCGACCGCTTCCCCACGCTGAGAAACGCCACGTACTTGGTTTCTCACTCGATGGGTGCTCCGCCGCGGGCGGCGCGGGCAGCTCTGGAGGCCTACTGGGACGCGTGGGCGTCCCAAGGTCCCGAAGCCTGGACGCAGTGGCTGCCCGAAATCACGGCGCTCGCAGACAACCTCGGGCGCATCATCGGAGCACGGGCCGGAACGGTATCGCTGGTCCCCAACGTCTCGCTTGCGATGGCGGCGGTCGCCTCGACGCTCGACTTTCCCGCGGAGCGTAGCGACGTTATCGTCGAGGAGCTGCAGTTTCCAACCGTGTCTTACGTCTGGCATGCGTGGCAGCGGTATGGCGCACGCGTGCGCGTCGTGCCTTCCGATGATAAGCGCACGATGTCGACCGATCGCATCTGCAGCGCGATCACGGAGCGCACTGCGGCCGTCGTTCTCTCGCATGCCGCGTACGTCTCGGGCGCCGTGATCGACGTCCCGGCGATCGTCGCGCGCACCCGCGAGACGGGTGCGCTCTTCGTGCTCGACGCCTATCAGACCGTGGGTGCGCTGCCCTTCGATGCCGGTGCGTCGGACGTCGACGTCGTCGTGGGCGGGAGTCACAAGTGGCTGTGCGGCGGCCCGGGCTGCGGCTTCGTCTACGTTCGGCCGGGGTTGCGCGACCGGCTCGCACCGGCGCTTACCGGCTGGATGGGACACGCCGAGCCGTTCGCGTTCGAAGATGCGCCGGTCCGTTTGGCCCGCGACGCGCAGCGGTGGAATACCGGCACGCCGACCGTGCCGGGCTACCTCGCCGCGCGCGCCGGGCACGACGCGATCCTCGAAGCCGGCATCGCCCAGAGTCGCGAACACAACGTTCGCCTCACGACCGCCCTTGCCGAGGGAGCGCTCGCGCGCGGCTTCGACGTGCCGACGCCGCTCGACCCCGCGCGGCGAACGGGCTGGATCGGCATGAATTTCGACGGCGCTGCACGCGCCACGCAAGCGCTCATCGCGCGGCGCATCTTCGTCGATCATCGTCCCGGCTGCGGCATTCGCGTCGGCCCACATTTCTACACTGACGACGTGGAAATCGAGATGTTCTTTCGCGCACTCGACGAGATCCGCCGCAGCCTGTGAGGCCGTGCGCGGGAGCGCTCGTCGTCGCTCTGACGCTCGCGTCGGCCGCGCCCGCCGCTGCGATCGCGACCCTTCCCAAGCCGCGCTGCATCGCCGCCGATACCGTGCTCGTCTCGAAACTCGATTCGCGCAAAGCGGCCCCGGGCGATCGCTTTACCTTTAAAGTTGTTGGCTCGATTCCGGCGAGCCGCGAGTTGCCGGCGATTCCGGACGGCACGCTCGGCTACGGCGTCGTCGCACTCGCGCAGCATGCGGGCGCGGGAGGACAACCCGGCCGGCTCGTACTCGAGCCGCGCTTCCTCGACCTGGCCGAGGGTTGGCACGTGCCGGCGACCCGCGACCCCAAGCTCGACGACGGCTTCGTCGTAGGTGAGAAGCGCGATGCACCCGACGCCATCGCGCTTCTGCCCGTCGTCGGCCCCGTCATGGTCGGCGGGTACAACGCCATCCATCGTGGGCGCGAAATCGAAATTCCGCCCGGGACGCCGATCCGCGTCATTCTCGGCGACGACCTCGCCATGGGACGCTGCGCGGATCCGCCTCCATCGGATCTTCCCTAGCCTCCGTCGTTCGGATTCGCCCTTGCCGGCCCCACCCCAGGTAGGGTAGGATAAGGCATGCAGGCCCGGAAAAGCAGTCTCGACGCAACGCGCAAAGCGGACGTTCTCAATCGGTTGAAGTCGGTGCGCGGGCACGTTGACGCCGTGATCAAGATGGTCGACGACGATACGTACTGCGTGCAAGTCATCAAACAGATCGCCGCCTGCCGCGCGGCGCTCGACCACGTCAGTCGCATCGAACTGCACAATCATCTCGAGCACTGCGTCGTCGATCAGATCAAGACGGGGAAGTCGCACGATGCCGTCGCCGAGTTGATGGATATCTTGAATCTCCGCCGCGGTGTCGCGTGATCGCGAAAGTCGGCGAGGCGCTGCTCGTTGCGGCCGGCATGTTTTGGCAGGTCGGCTGGAGCCTCGTGCTCGGCTTCGCCATTTCCGGCGCCGTCCAAACGCTCGTCTCGAATGCGCGCATGCGCGAGCTGCTCGGACGCGATCGTCCGCGTGACATCGCGATCGCGACCGCTTTCGGCGCGGCGAGTTCCTCGTGCTCGTACGCGTCGGCCGCGGCTTCGAAGTCGATCTTTAAGAAGGGCGCCGCACTCATACCATCGCTCGCGTTCTTATTCTCATCGACGAATCTCGTAATCGAACTCGGCATCGTCCTTTGGCTTTTGATGGGTTGGCAGTTTACGGCAGCGGAATGGCTCGGCGGCATGCTGCTCGTCGTCGTCATGTCGTTGCTCGTCAAGCTGACCTATCCGACGCAACTCGTCGAGGAGGCTCGGCGACACGTCGAAGAAGCGACGAACGATTGCGATCACGCCATGTCTGTGGACGGCGCGACATGGTGGGACAAAGTGCGTAACCCGCGCTTCCCGATCGTCATGGCACAGCATTTTGCGATGGATTGGGGGATGCTCTGGAAGGATCTCATCGGCGGTTTTCTGATCGCCGGTTTTCTCGCCGCGTTCGTGTCGAACAACGTATGGCACGCGCTCTTTTTCACCGGTGCCCCGGGGTGGATCGCGGGTGTTGCCGGAGCGCTCATCGGACCGCTCGTCGCGATCGTTACGTTCGTCTGCTCGATCGGCAACGTTCCGATGGCCGCGATTCTCTGGGCCGGCGGCATCAGCTTCGGCGGTGTGCTAGCATTCTTATATGCCGATCTCATCGTGTTGCCGCTGCTAGACATCTACCGCAAGTATTATGGCCTCAAGATGGCCGCGTATATCGGCATCGTTTTCTACGTGACGATGGCGATCAGTGCCATCATCATGGACGTCGTCTTCAATGCGTTGCATCTCGTGCCGGCACCGAATCCACGCGTCGTCGAGATGGTCACGCACTTCTCGCTCAACTACACGTTCTGGCTCAATTGTATCTTCGGCATCCTCGCCGTATGGTTCGTTTATCTCAATTGGCGCAGTCCGATGGATCACGAAGTACACCACGACCACGCTCACGAGACGCACGAGACGCACGGCCACGCCGAGCCTCCCCAGAAAGTTCCATTACTCTAGCGGCGCGGCAAGCAGGTCAGTGGCCTGGATAGGCGCGTCCCATGATTGCATTCGCGCCGAGGCGCCCGCACGGCCGGCCCAATTCACCGCCGTGCCGACATAGGGCCGGCCGCCGCCAACCCAGCAGCGGGTGAGCGGCGTGCTTTCGCTGTTGCACAGCGATGTGTTGCATCTCGTGATGTAATCGTTGATGACGTTTACTCGACGGAACATCTAGAGAAGCCGCATTCGCGTATGCTGTTGCAAACGGCTCGTGAGCTTATGTGCTTCCGTTTTCCCTCGGCTTGATTTCTGCTGGAGTGCCTTAAGGTGCTGTCTGCCATCGTTCTTGCGTCGACGGTTCTAGCTCTAGCCGTTGTTCCGTCACCATCGCCGACGCCGACCAGCTCCACTTTAAACGTCGGCGCCGCGACGACGGCCGCAGCGAGTCCGTGCCCATCGAGTTCACCCGGGAGCGCAACGCCCGCGGCGGATGCCTCACCTGCGCCGTGTCCGAGCGGAGGTCTGCGGGAAATCGGACGCGTGCTGACGATCGGACGCAAAGCAAACCTCGTTGGGAAAGTGCTCTCCGCTTCCACCGGCACCATCAGCCAAGAACAGATCGCGACGCGCCCGCTGCTGCGTCCCGGAGAGGTTCTCGAGGACATTCCGGGCCTCGTCATCAGTCAACATAGCGGCGGCGGCAAAGCCAACCAATATTACCTACGTGGTTTTCAGCTCGATCACGGAACCAATCTTGACGCTTCGATCGTCGGCGTTCCGGTCAATCTCGGATCGCACGCGCACGGCCAGGGCTATTCCGATATCAACTATCTCATCCCCGAACTCGTCAGTTACGTCGAATTCAAGAAGGGGTTGTACTTTGCCGATCAGGGCGATTTTGCAGTGGCCGGCGGATACAGTCTCTACTATCGAAACACCATCGAGCCGACGACCGAGTTCACCCTAGGAGACTTCGGCTACGACCGATTCTTCACGGCCGCATCGCCGCAGGTTGGTGCCGGCCACCTGCTCTACGGGATCGAGCTCGCGCACGACAACGGCTCGTACCTCAAGCCGGACGAATACCACCGGTTCAACGGCGTGCTGCGCTATACGCAGTCGAAGGGACCGAACGACTTTGCCATCACGGGCATCGCCTACAACGGCTCGTTCAACTCGACCGATCAGATCCCGCAGCGGCTCGTCGATGCAGGCGCGCTCAGTCGCTTCGGTTACGTCGACCCGACCGACGGCGGCAACACGTATCGGTACGCGCTGTCGACCCAGTTCCTTCACCACGATCCCGACGGCGGTGTAACGAAGCTAGACGTCTACGGTGTGAATTCGTTTCTCAGTCTCATCTCGAATTTTACGTACAATCTCTTCGACGCGCAAGATTATTTCAATGTGACGGCCATCCGATCACGTGCAATCCCGCATACGTCTCCTGCACGCCCAACCCGGCACCGCCCAATGGCGGCTCATCGGGCACGCCGCCAACGGTGGTGGGCGGCGGTGGCTCGAATAGCGGTGGCCTTCCGACAGGCGGCGCGGCCTCCGCGCCCCGCGCCACGAACTACCCGTCATATTGCCCCGCCAACAATACGGCGCCCGCCGGCGCAGCAGTGCATTCCGTCACGCCGGCGCCGTTCTCGTTTTCCTGCGGCGATCAGCGCCAGCAGATCGATAAGCGCGTCTACTATGGCTTCGAAGGAAGCCGCAGCTTCGTGACGCCGAGAACGGAGACGACGGTCGGTATCGGTGTGCGCAACGACAACGTCGCCGTGAACGGTCTCTACCTAACGAACAGCCGCAATCACCTTCCGGGCGGGACGCTGAGCAACGATCACATCGTCCTGCGCGATTCCTCTGCCTACGCCCAGTCGCGCATACAGGTCGGGTCGAAGCTGCGCGTGACCCCGGGTCTGCGCCTCGATATCGTCAACCAGAGTGTCGGCGCGTTCGACCCCGCCAACTCGGGGAAAGCGACCGAAGCGCTTTTGCTTCCAAAATTCGCTCTTGCGTATGCCTCTTCGCCGCATGAAGAATTCTATCTCGATTTCGGTGAGAGCTTTCACTCGAACGACGTTCGTGGTGTCATCGGCGTCGACGATCCGCAGACCCATGCTCCCTTCGATCCGACCGGCGCGCCCACGCAGTTCAATTCGCCGCTTACCAGAGGCTCCGGCGAAGAAATCGGCTATCGCTATTCGTCGCCGAAGATCACGACGACGTTCTCGGCCTTCCAATTACTGCTGGCAAATGAGCTGATCTTCGACGGCGACCACGGTACGACATCGGTTGGGGGCCCTGACGTGCGCCGCGGCGTCGAGCTCTCGAATTTCTATACGCCGGCGAATTGGCTGACATTCGACGCCGACCTCGCGACGACCACGGCACGCTTCATCGCGGACCCGTTGCATCAAGGAACGGGCGTGCCCGAGTCGCTCGCCGGCGTCGTCTCGCTCGGCGCGACGGTCGACGAGCCGCGCTATGCTGCAAGCCTGCGCATGCGCTATTTCGGCCCGCGCCAGCTCGATCAGGTCGGGGACGTTAAATCACCGCCGTCAACGACCTTCAACACGCAGCTCACGTCAAAGATGAACAAGCACACGAGCCTCACCTTGGACGTCTTCAATATTTTCAACGCAAACACGGCCGACGTCACCTACTATTACGGGTCATGGACGAAGCAGGACGCCGCGAACCCAACCCTCGCGAACGATATGACTGTGAACCCGGCCCTCGGCGGAGCCGGTGTCAACGATTTCCATTTCCATCCTTCGCAGGCACGCACCGTTCGCCTGACTCTGTCGACAGCCGGTCTCTGAACTCGGATGAACGGCGCTAGTAGAACGCATTCGCATCGGTAGCGAGACGACGGTGTGACGCAGCGAGCCGTTCGCAACCCGTTCGGACTTCGTGCGCTCGCGCGCGTCGTCGACGATAGTCCGGAAAACGTGCGCGCCAAGGTCATCACGATCTACCTGCTTCTCGTTTCAGCAACCGTCATCGCGTGGACGCTCGCGCTCATGGCGTTCGCGACGCGCCCGTTACTGCTGGGCACGGCGCTGATCGCCTATACCTTCGGTTTGCGGCACGCCGTCGATGCGGACCATATTTCGGCCATCGACAACGTCACGCGCAAATTGATGCAGGCCGGGAAGCGGCCCGTCGCCGTCGGGTTTTTCTTCTCGCTCGGCCATTCGACGATCGTCGTCGCCCTCACGGTCGCGATCGCCGTCGCGGCGGTCTTCGTAAAGAAAACGATGCCGAGCTTGCAGAACGTCGGCGGCCTCGTCGGCACGTCCGTGTCGGCCTTGTTTCTGTTCGCAATTGCATCTTAAACGTTCTCGTCTTCCTGGGCATCTACGACGCGTTTCGGCGCGTGCGGCGCGGCGAAGCCTACAACGAACTCACCGTCGAGGCGTACCTGGCGGATCGTGGCCTGATGGGTCGCTGTTTCAAGCCGCTGATGAAGTTCATCAGCAAGAGCTGGCACATGTACCCGATGGGCGTCCTGTTCGGGCTCGGCTTCGATACGGCAACGGAAGTCGGGCTGCTCGGTATCGCGGCGGTTCAAGGCGGCAAAGGACTACCGATCTACGACATCCTGATTTTTCCGCTGCTCTTTACCGTCGGCATGTCGCTCTTGGACACGACAGACGGCATCCTCATGCTCGGCGCGTACGGCTGGGCGTACATCAAGCCGGTACGCAAGCTGTACTACAATATGAATATTACGCTCGTCTCGATCGTCGTCGCGCTCTTCGTAGGCGCAATCGAGGCGCTGAGTATCCTGGCAAGCCAGCTGAATCTCAAGGGCGGCGTTTGGGAACGACTCGCGAACCTCAGCGATAATTTCGGCGTACTCGGGTTCGCCATTATCGCCATTTTCATCGTTAGCTGGGGCGTCTCGACGCTCGTCTACAAATTGCGCCGCTATGACGAACTCGACGTCGCCGTAGCGGCGAAGCCCTGAAAGAGAGGTTGCCCGTGTTCGACAGAATCGCCGATTGGTTTGGCCGAATGAAAGCCCAAGGTCGTGAAGCGCAGTCAACATCGCGTCGCGCCGAGGAACTCCACGTGCGCGATCACTCGCACGCACATGAGCATGCCGACGGCATAACACATGTTCACGGTCACGACGACCATCACCGCGACCACGATCACGATCACAGCGCGCCCGATCGCGGCTAGCGCGATGGTACGCTTGCCGTGACAACCGCCGGGATCGTCGCCTCGATGAACGCTTCCTCCGTCCCGAACGCTATTCCGCGCATGCGCCGCCGCGAACGTCTCGGCGCCGGGCCGTTCGCGCACGTACGTGGCGAGCGCCACGCGTCACCCGGCGGCCGCAACGCTTTCCGCCGCCCCGTCCTCGCGCAATCCCGCGTTCGCAGCTAGCAGGTGCGCGGCGCTCTCCGGCCACCCCGCGGCGATCAGCGCCTCGGCCAACGTGTCGAGGTCGGCGGTCAGATCGGCGCGGTGCCGGTGCATCTGCAATGCCTCGCGTGCCGTCGCGATCTCGTTCGTAGCGGCCTGGACACCGTGCTCGCGAACGCGAAAAGCCGCCGTTTGAAGGGCCAGCCGGGCATATATGGCGGAATTCTCGATCGCACGCGCCTCGCGCATCCCGCGCCGGGCGTAGTCGAGCGCGTCGGCGAAGCCGCGGCGCTCGGCGGAGACTTCGGCGAGGTTCGCGAGGGCCGCGACCATGTTGGCAATCCCGTTCGCGCGAGCTTTGCGAAGCGAGGGCCCAAAATAGTCGCCGGCTGCGTCGAGATCGCCTTCGCACTCCGCTAGGCGTCCAAGAGCGTTGAGCGGAACGACCTCCTGTACGCGGCTATCGGTCCGCCGTGCAGCCTTCTGATTACATGCGAAGGTCGATCGTGTGTCGTCATGGCGCCGGCGCTCGAGCGCTACCATCCCCATCAGGTTGCGCACACGAATGCAGCCGGCCTCGTGATTCGCCGCCCCGAAAAGCCCTAACGAGCGACTGGCTTCGGCTGCCGCCTCCGCCAGGATGCCATGGCGTGCGAGGAGCAATGCGAGGCCTTCGTGCAGTTGTGCGAGAGTTTCCGCCGTGCATAGATCGCCACTGCAGCGCAGGACGCGTCGCAACCACATCTCGCCCTCGACGAACTCGCCGTGCGCTTCCCAAAATCCGATCAAGTTGCAGCACATCCTTGCCGCGATGTGAAGGTTCTCGCTGTTCGTGCAAAACTCCAGCGCTTCACGGATGTTGTCGCGCTCGCTCGCAATCGTCGCGAAGTGCTCGAGCTGATCCGTCCTCGAACTCGCGCGGTCGGCGCGCTTCAAGAGCTCGTCGTAGTAGACCGCGTGGCGAAAGCGCGTCGCCACGACCTCGCCGGATTCGCGCAGTTTGAGCGCCGCGAACTGCCGGATCGTTTCGAGCATGTTATACCGCGTGACTGCGTGCAACGTATCGACAACGACGAGCGATTTCTTCGCCAGCCGATCGAGTACGCAAACGTGGTCGACCCTCCCGTCGTATGCGCAAACGGCGGCGGCGGCCGCGCTGTCGAAACCTCCCATAAACGCGGCGATGCGCCGAAAGACGGACCGCTCGTCGTCGTCAAGCAGCGCGAAACTCCAATCGATGAGGGCCGTTGCCGAACGGTGACGCGGGCCGAGCCGGCCGTTCTCGCACACGAGCGCACGGAGGTGGTCACGGAGGCTATCGGCCAACTCCGGCAGCGCCGCCGACGCGACGCGGCTGGCCGCAAGCTCGATCGACAGTGGAACGCCCTCGACGCGCGCGATGATCGCCGCGATCGCCGCGATCGCCGCGTCGTCAACGCGGAAGTCGACGTCGGCCCCGCGCGCGCGGTCGACGAATAGCGCGACTGCCGGAATCGCGAGAGCAGCGTCGATTGAGAGGCCGGGCTCGCGCGTCGGCACCGTCAACGGCGTGACGCGGAGCACCACTTCGCCGTGCAGGCCGAGCGCCTCGCGGCTTGTCGCAAAGAGCGTCAGCCCCGGAATGCCTGCGACGAGGTCTTCGGCAAGCGACGCGACCCGCGCGACGACGTGTTCGCAGTTATCGAACAGCAGCATGACGCGCTCGCGCTCGACGGCGCGCGCGACGCTCGCCCGGCACGACCGGATATCGGGCCGGCCGCCGAACGCCATGGCGATTGCTCTGTCGACAAGTGAACCGTCGGTCACCACGGAAAAATCGCAGTAGACGACCCGGTCGAAATGAATGGACTCGCAAGCGGCAACCTCGATCGCAAGGCGTGTCTTGCCTATCCCGCCCGGTCCGACAAGCGTGATGCAGCGTGACGTTCGCAAGAGGCAGGCGAGTTGCCCAAGTTGGTCCCTGCGGCCGAAGAATCTCGTCCGCGGAGCCGGAAGCGCACCGGCCGTTTGCGTCAAATCCTCAGCGCGCACGAAATCGCTCGGTTCCAGCGCGATACCAAGCCCACGAAAGAGCAACTCCAAGGTCCGCAGATCGACCGGCATCTCGCGATCGAGGACGCGCGCGATCGTTTTCGTCGACAGGCCGGCTTCGAAGCTCAGGCGCTCAAGCGATAACCTCGCGCTGGGTGCCAGCCGGTTATCGAGCCTCCGTTGCGCGTCATGGTACCGCTGGAGTCCGGCATCGTTGAGGACGACGCCCCGACGACGCCGCGAGGATTTTCGAATCTCCGGCTGCAAGGGTCGCATCCGTTCGACTCTCGCACTCCTGCGCCGTTCGTGCCGTAAGCTAGCTTCCACAACGCCGAACTCGCGACGATCGAGCGTCGCATGGGCCACGAATCGGTGGGGTGCATCCGGCTTCCAATGTTAGCGGAACGGAAGGCGCACAATGCCTTGGTTAACATTAGTGCGCCGAGTCTGGGCTGGGTGAAAACCGTTCCGCGTTTTTGACGTACGATTGGCCGGGTTCCGGCGCAAGGACGTTTCGTGTCTGCACGAACACATATGCGAAAACGATGAGCAGCGTCGTAACGATCGCGACGCTGATTGCCAGATCCGGGACCGGTGATCGCCAGCCCAGTACTTGCGCAAACTCGTAGGCGGCGACGGCAAGAGCGACGATCGTCACCGACCATATCCACACCCGCATCGTTCCTCCCTGCAGGCTCGAACGGTCGGAAACCAAACGATGCACGAGCATGCTGTCGAGTGTATCGGTGCAAAGCATGCCGAGGCAAAACATCGCACCAACGAACAGGGCTCCGAGAACCCCCGAGCGGACCCCGAACGCAACGGCGTAGGTCGCAATCTGGCTCGAGGTCTCGAAGCCGAAGCCGAAGAGCAGCCCGACGGGAATCGCGATGTACGGGCTTGTCGCGTCGCGCAGCGCGCGCGGGAGCAGTCGCGTCTTTACGCCGACGAGTCGCGTTGCGCCGCCTTTGAGTTGTCGAAGATTGAGGAACGCGATGAGTACGAGCACGACGATGCTGATCCACGTTCCGATCGTCTCGATCCGCGCTCCATACGCTCCGAGATGCGTACCTAGGACACCGACGAGCGCGGCGATCGCAAGCACCATGATCGAATGGCCGCCGGCAAAGAGCGTACCGCAGAAGCGACTTAACCAGGGGCGCCGATCGAACGAGTTGCGTGTCAGGTTGTCGATCGCGGCCAAATGATCGGGGTCCGCGCCGTGTCGCAAGCCAAGTGCAAAAACCGCAAAAGCGCCGATACCGATCATGCCGCCTCGACACGGCGATGCGCGAACGGATGGGAGAACGCGTAACCCGCGATTGCGAACGCGACAATGACCGTGACGACAACGGGCGAGATCGCGATGCCGCGCTCGGCGAACCCTTGACCGACCATGATCGCACCGATCGTCGAAATGACGACGGCGGACACGACGGGCCCGTACGTGACGAAGCGTTCGAACTGCGGCCGGCCCTGCAGCCAACTCGCGCCGCGGACGACCGCGATGCCGAGGCCCGTTAGCGTGGCCGCCAGACCGAAACTGAACGCAACGATCACGAAGATGCCGTACGCGACTTGGTTGAGCGCGACCGCAGCCAGCAGCACGACGAGCGCGGCCGGACATGGCGCTACGCCGCCGCTCATAGCCGCCCACACCGTGCTCCCGAACGTAAGCGGAGCGCTTCCGGGAATCGCATGCGAACGTGCGTGTGCGATGTCGTCGTGACCGTGCGTGCGACCCACTCCATGACCGTGCTCGTGGCCGTGAGCGTGCGCATGGCCATGGTCGTGGGCATGGCCATGTTCGTGTGCATGACCATGGTCGTGAGCGTGGGCCGCTTCATGACCATGCGTATGCGCGAGCGGCTGACGCTGTTGCAGCTGCCGTTGGATCGCACGCGCACCGATGATCGCAATGACGATGCCCGAGCCGAGCGTGATCCACGGATAGATTGTCTCGGGCACGAAGTATCCTTTAAAAACGTTGATCGCGACGCCGAGCGCGAGAACTCCGATCGTGTGCGCGACGGTCAAAGCGGACGCCAGAATCGCTGCCTGCTTGATCGTCGCGCGCGCACCGACGAGCGAGATCGCGAGCAGCGTCTTGCCGTGCCCCGGTTCGAGTGCGTGCAGCGCTCCGAGCGCGATTGCAACCAGGAATGTCAACAGCACGAAGGTCCAATCGCCCGTGCCGCGCGCCAGCATGTCCGAGAGCGCGTTGGAGCGCGTCTGCGACACCGTCGGCGTGCCCCCCGTGTTCGCCTCGAAGGCGGGCACCGCTCGAACGACCACGCTTCCGTTGGGACCGCGGTCGATCGTCACCGACGTCGTTGCGCGCGGCGAACTGAGCGATGCGCTCGGATACGCGGTGAGCTCGTCTGTCGGTTCAGATGCGGGTGCTACGACGACGTCGCGCCAACCCAGACGCTCCGGAAAGGTCGCATCACGATAAGTGATCGAACGGCTTTCCGTCGTCCCTCTGGGGAGTGCCGCCTGCGCGTTTACGACGAGGTACAGCGTCGGCAAACCACCTGCGCCCGGCCGCGTCACGGCGCGCGCACTATCGAGGCGCAGACTTTGCGAAACTTCAGCGACGTCGAGGCGCATTTGCGGAAGCAGCGACGCCGCTTCGCTCTGCGCCCAACTCGCCAGTTGCCCGCGATCCATCCTGCCGTCGGGCGTGGCTTCGCGCATCACCTGATACGTCGGGATCTCCGCCATGTCCAGCACATAACGGATGTCCACCTGCGAACCTCTGACGGCGAGTTTCGTCAGATGGTTGATCGTAAAGTTGCCGAGCGGATGCGCCGCAAGCGGCAATGCCGTGCCGAGCAACAGAAACGTGACGACGGCTGCTACGCGTAAGCCAGATCTCATCAACGGACCCTAGTTCGTACCGCCCAGAGCGAAGCATCGGCATTACCAATGACGTGGTACGAACGGAAGCGGCTTGGTAAGCCAACGGCAGCAGCCTAAAACCGCAGGTGTAGTTGCAAGCAAGTGTCGCTGGCGCCCCAGTCGCTGCCCCATCGATCGTAACGTCTACAGCCCGCCCGTTGCAACGGTAATTTCGGACACTTAGCTGGCGCTTAAGTTTCTTTATTAGGAACTAGTCTAAGCCGAATGCATTGACTACAATATTGCGGCGTCACAAGCGTTCGGCCAAAGCTTTCGTTCAGAACTCTTGTGCCGCAATATCGAGTGCGTTCCGTCGGGTTCTTCCGTGCGACGCCTTGGCTGCTGCATTGGATAGATCGCGTGGGCGTTGCGCATGATATGCGCATCCAGGCACGGGTACGGCGGGCCGAATTTACTTGCTAGCCTTCTTGGAGCGACTATGATTTCCACAAAATACGCGAAGCCGCTACTGGGCGTGCTCACGCTGGGAGCCGCCCTGGGCGTGTGGCTCGTGCCGCCGGCGCGGACAGTAGCGTCCAACCACATCGACTCACCACTGACTGCACAGGATCGCGGCGCCAACATTACCGACCAGTACGCTTTTCTCGATCCCAACGACAACTCGAAAGTCGTGCTACTCCTGGGCACGCAAGGATTCATTGTCTCGAGCGAGCACTTCGGGATGGCTATTTTCGATCCAAACCAACGCTACCGTTGGGAGATTGAAAACACGGGCGACGCCAGACCCGATAAGTTCATCGACGTGTACTACTCGCCGGGTCTCGGGCGCCTGACGTCACAAACCGCGACCGTCGTCCTGCCGGGCGGCCATCGGTTCACGGCCCCGACGACCATCGCGGTGCAGACTCCCCTGCCGAACCCACCGATCATTACGACCGATCCGGCGACCGGAGTCCACTTCTTTGCCGGCGTGATGGATGACCCGTTCTTCCTGGACGACACGGGCGCAAATCTTTTCGTCGCCTCGTCCATCATGCATCCGGGATTTCCGAACAGATCGCTCTTAGGCTTGCGCGGAGGACGCAATACGTACGCAGGCTTCAATACCTTGATTACGGCCATCGAGTTACCGGTCAGCATGTTGAAAGGCAAAGGCGACGTGATCGGCATCCATGCTGTAACGCAGCGCCAACGCAATCAAGCACTTCGCGAGAATGGCGAAATCTTCGGCTCCGGCGACATCGAAACGGTCGATCGCGAAGGCGTTCCATTTGTCAATAATCTGCTGATTCCGGCCCCGCTGAAAAATCGGTTCGCGAGTTCCAACACGGTGCAAGACGCACGCGGAACATTCCGGCCGGCGATCATTGCCTCGCTCAAAGCGCTTGCGACCGACGAAGACCATATCGAAAAAATCCTCGATCTGGCCCAGGTGAACGGCGATTTCCTGCGGCTCAACGTCAAGGTGCCCAATACGGGACCCGGCGGCGGCACGAATGCAAACGGTGGCTATCTCCACAACGGCGGCCGGCGCTTGCAGGACGACGTCGTCACCGAAACCTTCACCCTCGTCAACAACGGCGTGCGGTTGACCGACAACGTGTTGCACGACGAGCAGCCGTTTCGCAACGTCTTTCCGTTCGTCGCCGATCCCAACCAACCGTATCCGCCCGGCCAAGAACCCTCCAATATGATGCAGTAGACGCCGCTCCCAACCACTACTCGCGTGCGCCGTCCTGCTTTAAAAAGAAGTGGGACGGCGCATGTGCCCTCGCATTCGCGCTGCTGCCGCGACCACTTCATCCGGGTGGAAAGACATGAAGATCATACGCAAGTTTACGAGTTCAGTAACCCTTCGTGCTGCCGTCTTCATCGTGCTTTCGTGTCTGGTGTTAGGAGCGAGCCGCTCGAGCGACTTGTGGGCCGCGTGGCATCGGAGTTCTCCGGCTCCGCTGGCTGTGCTGCCTTCTGCTTCGGATGACGCCGCGGAGTCCCGCGAAGTCATCGGTTTTCTCGAACGCAGGATACGACGCGATCCCGGCGATTCCGACGTCTATTCCAAACTCGCTGGCCTCTATTTGCAACAGCTACGCGAAACAGGGGCCTTGGAAGATCTCGGTCTCGCGTTGCGCGCCGCACATGCGTCGCTCGCCATCGTGCCGTCGGTTCGAAATACGGACGGACTGACCTCACTCGCACTCGCGGAATTTGCGTCGCACGAATTTGGGCCGGCGCGCGATCACGCACGCAAGCTCGCACAACTCGACTATACGGGCACACCATACGCGCTGCTCGGCGACGCACTCGCCGAGTTGGGTGACTATGGGCAGGCCGAGCAGGCATACAGCCAGATGCAACGACGCAGCGGCGTCGACAACGAAAACGTTGCGACGCGCATGGCGCGTTTAGCGCAGCTGCGCGGCGACAACCCCGGCGCCGAGCGTGACTTTTCCAAGGCGCTCGCGCTGGAGCTCGGTCGCAGCGAGCCGTCGCACGAACGAATCGCCTGGTTTCATTGGCAGCTGGGCGACACGGCCTTTTTCAATGGCGACTACCCGACCGCCGAGACGAACTATGAAGATGCGCTGACGGCGTACCCCGGCTACTTTCGCGCGCTGGCTTCGCTCGGTCGACTCCAGGCCGCACGCGGCGCCTTCCCGCAAGCAATAAGCAACTACGAGGCGGCCGTTCGTCTTCTGCCCGACCCGACGTTCGTTGCCGAACTCGGCGATGTCTATAAGCTATCCGGCCAAGAGAAAGAGGCCGAGAGACAATATGGGCTTGTCGAGTTCATCGGACATCTCAGCAAGCTCAACGGCGTTATGTATAATCGCCAACTTGCCATGTTCTACGCCGACCATGACGTCAAGGCGCGAGAAGCGTACGTGGATGCGAAGCGCGAATACGGAGTTCGTCGCGACATTCTGGGCGCGGATGCCCTGGCCTGGACGGCTCTCAAAGCGGGAAAGATTCGTGAGGCGCAGGTGGCAATGAAAGCGGCCCTGCGGCTTGGCACGCAAGATCCACGGCTGTTCTACCACGCCGGCATGATTGCCCAAGCCGCCCGGCAATACGCCTTGGCACGCACGTACCTCGAGCGCGCGCTTACGCTCAATCCGCAGTTCGACGCGCTGCAAGCTATCAAAGCGCGCGAAGCACTACAAAACGTAAGCAGCCGAACTCAGGCCGCGCAACGCGGGGCGACTGCGATCGCGAACATGTAAGCTTGCTCGCGTGTCGTCCTCAGACGGAGAGATACTGTTTGACCGTATCTTCGTTGAGCTCTTCGATCGAACCGCGGGCTTAGATCGTTCCCTTGTCCATCACGTAGAAGCGCGTCGCTCGGCGCTTCGCAAACGCCAGGTACTGCTCGACGAGTTCGTACAAAGCACCAAGATCTTGGCGACGACCGATTCGTGAAGATCCCAAGGACCGTCTCGCTGCCGCTCACGAGCGCGCCGCCCGCGAGCGCGCCGATCACGTTACCGACCCCGCCGACGACGACGACCATAAAGGCATCGACGATGTACGAGCTACCCATCGTCGGCGAGACGCTCTTGAGCGGCGCGACCACGGCGTCCGCGACTTCCGCAACCCCCGTGCCCAGTGCGAAGTGCGTCGTTACTCGATCCTGGCCGTAACGCGCTTTGAAATTTCTTTACGAACGCCTTGTTTTCGGGGGCCCGAACGCAATGTCGGTAATTCGGCAACCGATTCGCGATCGAGCTTCATATGATGGCTGCGCGCTCGCGCATAAGCCGAAGGCAGGTTTGGGCAGCCGACTCCGAGACCTCGGATTCGGTACTAAGGTCGGCGGTTCGAGCTAGGGCGTGTTAACACAATCGGAGCCCTTCCCGGAGCGCCTCAACGATCAGAACGAAGTTTATGAAACCAACGAACATCACGTCGAGCTTCTCAAAGCGCGAGAAGATGCGGCGAAATCCTTTGAG
>JAABUX010000256.1_pt1 | contig 90536 bp, 83 predicted proteins | sample 5561851 | NCBI WGS metagenome assembly JAABUX01 (sample SAMN10711883, study PRJNA513361) | rock metagenome | isolation source: Antarctica rocks | place: Antarctica: Victoria Land, Richard Nunatak red sandstone | collected 2016-01-03 | reverse complement strand
AATACCGAAAAATAAAATAATAGATGTCAAACCACCCAAAACAAAGATCAAGTTCCCTCCAACCTCAAATTTTCAAAAACAAGGGTTGGGGAGGGGGAGGAATAAGCAGTTTTTAGAGGTGCCCTTAATACGGCCTCTGAAAACTTCCAATATTTTATCGGCTCGTCAATTGTCGGTGCGGCATAGAATTGTTTAATGTAGTCACACTTACAATCAATAGTAATTTCTTCTATACAACTGATGGATACGACTGAGATGAAACTATCCTTTCCCGGCTTGAATGAACTTCCGTCAAAGGCTTTTTTCGAGGGCTTGAATTTACTGTTACTAAGAAAGCGGATGAAGGTTCTTTGATTAGCCATTGAAGGAACACGCCTATTGATTGCACATTTACACTACTCCTACGTTCTACTGTTGTGTAATTGCGCCCAGTGCCCTCGGCTTGAACCACGCCTATTATACCCTTTTCACTTATTTCAATATCCACAAAATGATCGGTCATATTGTAGGATAGGATAACACCCCCATCCTCATCAGGAAAAGGTTCTACCACAAGATCCAAGTACTTGAAATAGAAAAAAATTTCAATGGCCTTATGAAACGCATTGTCTTGCATTGGCTCCCCTTGACCGTAATGCCAGCCTTTAGGCAATTGCTTTAGCTTAACCAAGGCATGAATGAATGGCTCAGACTCGAAAAAAGGATTTATTATAAAGCTATTAATTCCCATCAGCTAGGTTCTTAATTAGTTCTTCTAACGTCTGGATATTGGATTTGGTTTTCTGTTCAAAATCCGTTAGAGTATTACTAACGATACCGACTAATGATTTTATTGTGGAATGGGAAAAGGTTAGATGAACTACCGCTTTATCATTTCTTGTCAATATGAGCCGAAAATCTGTCAATGTGTTCATAACGGTAAAGCCGTTTACATACAACTGCGGGACATTTGGATCTGATTGAATGTTTTGAATTTGGGCATTTATTATCGCTTGAATTTCCGGGGCCACGCTGCTATTGCTAGGTGCTTTTTTTTCTTCCAATCTAGCCTCGTTGGATTCTTCTGCTTCCTCCATATTCAATACTACTAAACTTTGCGAAAGAAATACAAGTTGTTTGGGTATCTATTATTTGTTATACCTCAATTTTTCATTCGATGTTTCATCGATTAGCCATTGTTTGCTATACAATAGTTTCCAAGGTTTTATTCGGCTGGCAAGCGCCATCCGCATCACGACCGAGTTGTCACTAGCCCTTTCAAGTATAAAACTACTGCAATTTGAACGAAAAGATTACGCGGCCGGTTTGAATCTCCGGGCCACCGTCCATTCGGTTAAGCTTCGACTGGTTAACAGCCTCTTCGCATTTACGCCACAAAGCCGCATTTTGAATGGTAGTGCCCCGTCCTCCAGCTTTCGCCGACGAAACACTACCGTCGCGGTCAACTGAAATCTCAACTGCAATGCGGCCCTCGGTTTGTCCGTCGTCTGTCAATGAGGGCCTTACAAGGAACCGGCGTCCTTCCAAGTTAAGAGCGACACCACCGTTTCTGCTTCCTGTGCCCGAGTAGCGGTCTGATAAGACGCTGCCTGTTGGTTTGCCTTGATTGCCAGGCTGGTCGCCGTTACCATCACCCGCGCCGGTACCCTTTTTTGGAGAGCCTTTATACAGCGCATTCTCGTTCACAGTTTCGGTGTGCCGCTTAGGTTCCGGCTTTCGGACCGTTGCAACTGTATTTTCTTTCCTTCCAGCTTTCTTATACCGCAAAGTCGCCGCATCCTCTAAATTCTGAGTGAGGGCCTCTTTTGGCACATTCTCTTTATGCAGGCTTGCCTTTTCAGAAATTTGAGACATAACCTCAGTTCGTACACGGTGGTTCACATGGTTTCGAACAGCAGGTTCTTCGGTTGACGTAATATCATTTCCCATTCCGACGTCGCTCGTACCAATGTTTACCTCGATACCTCCTTGCACCGGTTTGTTTTCTATCGGTACTGTAATGACGCCTAAAAAGCACAAGAAGACCAGTGTGAAATAGACTAAGACGGAATAAAAAAAAGCCTTCGCCTTGTTTTCTTCGACATACATGGTTAGCCCTTTACGGTCGCTAGGACCATTTTGAACTTAAGCCTGTTCGAAAGATCAATGATGCGAACAACATGCTGTATATCGACCGTTTTTTCACAACGCAATACCAGCGTGATCTGACTGCCAGAACGGGCCATTGCTTCCAGTTGTCGTGTAAGGACTTGTTCAGAAACTTCTCTGCTTTCAAGGTAATACTTGAAGTCCTTGGTGATCGAGACTGATACCTGTTTTTTACTAACCGCCTGACCAGTAGACGATCGTGGTAAGAGCAGTTTGACCACATTTGGATTTACAACTGTCGAGGCAATTAGAAAAAACAACATGAGGAAAAACATGATGTCGTTGATACTTGACGTATTAACTTCAGCTGTGACACGGTGCCTTCGTCGTAAGTTCACGGGTTTAACATGTTCAATGAATTTGAAGAACCGGTTCTTCAAGAAGGTCGATAAACTCGATCGACTCGGTCTCCATGCGCAAGATCACCCTATCCAGCATCATATTAAGTATGTGGTGGCCCACATAGGCAAATATCCCCACGACCAGTCCGGAGGCGCTGGTGATCATTTTTTGGTAGAGTCCATCGGCGACAAGACCAATACTGATATTATCGGCTAAAGAGATGTTGTAGAAGATCTTTATTACCCCTACGATCGTTCCTACAAAGCCGAACATCGGCGCAATCCCGGCTATGATACCTAGGATACTAATGTTGCTCTCAAGTTTTGATACTTCAAGCTTCCCCACGTTTTCAATAGCCGCTTCGATCTCCCGTGTAGGCTTACCTACCCGCAAGAGGCCCTTTTGCAGCATTCTGCTAACAGGACTATTATTGCTTCTTACTAAGGCAAGGGCAGCGTCTACATTGCGGCTCAAGACATACTGCCTGATCTGAAAAAGCAGATTTCGATCAAATTTGGACGCAGAACGTATTGTTATATAGCGCTCTATGAAAATATAGATTCCCAGCAGGAGTAAAAATACTATCGGTACCATTACCCAACCGCCTTTAGTCAGCAGATCCAGGAAACTTAACTTGCCGGCTACAGCCGTTCCTGCAATAGATGACGGTGCTTGTACACCATTATCCACGACGCGTTTGACGGTGTCACTTACCTGAAGAAAATTCATTCAACTGCTATTGAGAGGTATCTTTACTTCTATTGATAGTATTTTCGAAAATCCGGGTGTCCCGTCCTGCCTTGTGCAAGGAATCCAGTGCTTTACTGGCCGAAACCCTGTCTGGGAATTCCCCGAGCACAACGTTAAACTTAAACAAGCCTTTTTTGATGTCGATGACTTCGGACTTTTGTTGTTTTTTTGCCAGCTCGTGCATTCTTTTCATTGCCGTCGCCTTTAAATGGAAATTCGATTCAACGAGAAGGAAGTTATTAGCCTGATCGATTGATTTGAATTCGGCTGAATCAGCGCCCTTAAGCATGCTCGTGGATGTCACCCCGTCGCCCCCTTTTGCGCGCGGGTTTTTGGAATTATTAGCCAGAATTGCCTCGCCCGAAGAGGACTTTCCATTTGCAGAATTCACGCTAGATGTGTCCTGGGTAACCCCTCCTGAGGGCGATAGGTGTTTTGCCGCTGTATCGGCCTTGTTCAGCGAAGCGTCCAATACAGATGTGGTATCGGTCCTTGAACCGTTATACTGATGAATTTGCTTTAAGATAGTATCTTTTTGCAGGTAGACAAACAATGCGATCATTCCCAGAAGAAGCAGTGAGCCCATGACCCAGTATATCGCGTTGTTACCCTTTGCAGGTACTGGTTTTGGCAAACCGGCAGCAACTGCGTCCCCCCTCGGGCCATCTATAACGGTCGGTTGCTGCAGGAAATCAGTAATAGCCATCGGTTCCAAATGATCTTCTTTGGCGGGCCAGGCAAGCGGATTATAAATTACTTCAGTCTCTGAAGTACTCAGTGGGTTGTAGACGGCTTCTGTCGCAGAAGTCTCTTTCTGCAAGGGAGGCTCGATGTAGGGCTCGAAGGGAGTTTCAGCAGGAGTTAAGGGCTTAAGTTCAGGCTCCTCGGCTGCCCAGGACTTGTACTCTTCGCTCAGTTCAGGCTCCTGGGTTTGTATTAAATCGCCGGTAAAACTAGAATCTGGCGTTTGCACCGGCTTGTCAAAACCGTATGTCTTATAAAGATCATCTGCCGAAGGGAGAGGTGCGCTTGAGTGTTGATTAACGCTTGAGTGTTGATTAACGCTTAAGTGTTGAGGAGCGCTTAAGTGTTGAGGAGCGTCCTCAATAAGTCCGCTGATGGTGAAAGGTGTGTCTAATTGAGCCGGGGGATCTAAATGCGCTGGAGGCTCGACGCTGACCGGAGGCGCAACACTTGCCGGAGGCGCAACACTTACCGGTAGCTCAACGCTGACTGATGGCGCAACACTGACCGATGGCTCAACACTGACCGATGGCTCAACACTGACCGATGGCTCAACACTGACCGGTGGCTCGACACTGACCGGTGGCTCGACATGCGCTGGCGGCTCAACACTGACCGGTGGTGCAACGCTAACTGGCGGCGCAGCAGTGACCGGCGGCGCTACCGAAGTAAGGTTTACACTGCCAAGGCCAAAACTGCTTGGAGAAAAATTAACTTTTGCCGCGGTAAATTCAAGATGAAAGCCGTCGGGTGCAGAGAAAGTTCCGAGTTGGGGTATTTCTATCTTATCCTTCGTAAGATGGAGCTCCCGTATAGGCACTACGAATTCGCGTATGTTTTCGCGAGCCTCTTCGACAGATATAGATTTGCGGCGGGCTATGAAGTAACTAAAGTGCTCTGAGTTAATGCCGGTATTGTCTCTGAAGATTAAGGTTTTAGAGCCGGGGCGAATGATCTGTTTTTGATCTTCGATACTAAAAGGCTCACGCGTCAGAAAGAAAGTCCCAAGGCCAGGTACATCTAAAAAGTCCTGTTTGTAAAGGTATTCCTTAATATAAGCGGCTACATCCATGATGATTGACCCGTTTGTTACGTAAAACTATTGGAAATGTTGCTTTTGAACCCATCGTTAAAATTTGTTCGGAAATTGGCCTTGTTGGTGTTTTCTAAAAGCTCAAAGTTAATCCGCCTCGTATCGCTATGCCCATTACTGTGTAATTGATATAATTCTCGTAGACTTTATTTAAAAGGTTACTTCCTTGAATAAATAGTGAGAACTTCTTTGAAAACCGATACTCTGCGCCGAGATTAACGTCTGTATAAGAACCCAGCGTCACCTTGGACACGTTTCCAGCATTATCTGTCGAATAGGAGGGTCTTTTGCCACTATAATTTAAGCCGGTGTGTAAAAGGAATTTTGTCGAAATCATATAATGTAGTTCAAAGTCGCTCTGCCATTTGGGAATGTGCCAGGGTTCGGGCAAATTCTTAAGCTTAAACGAAACGTAGTTAAGATTTGCTTCGATGCGCAGCCTGTCAGAAGGAAGGTAATTAAGCTCTGCAATAACCTTTTCCCGTGTCGTTCCTTTGCCGTCGTAAACCACAACAAAATAACGGTTGTCTACCGGACTTGCTGCAAAAAAGGGAAGGTTATCGTATGTGCCAGCCTCCACTTGAACTCTGTAATTGAACTCTTTTGAGAATGCTCCCTTGATGCCCGCAAAAAAGAAAAAATTTTGACGGGTGTTATAAAGTGCGTAAGGAATGTAGCTCGGAATTACTAGAAGTGACCTGACGGTAGGATGTACTGGAAAGGGCACACCTCTAAGCCAGGGATTTTCGTCTGTAAATCCTCTGAATGTATTCTGTATTACATCTTCTTTAACACCGCCGAAAATATTGAACCCGTAATCAAGCAGCAGATCTGCGCTAAGATCTGGTAAGATCTGTATGCGGTGGTTATCGCCAATGTCAGAAACCAAGTTTAGGCCCGCCTTTACACGAACATATTTAGTACCCAACGTGATAGAAGGCTCAATTCGAACGATCGAATTGTTGTACGCTATACCGGTTTCCTGTTGCTGCTTATTGTATACTATCTGGCCCGCTAAATTGAATGAAAGCAAATTGAGAACAGTGTATCCGATGTGCCCGCTTGCCTGGTAATGATCTTCCTTGCTCGTGTAAGAGTCTAAAAAATTATAACCCTTAAACTTGAGCGAGTACAGAAAACCGGCTGTTGAGTCCGGTAAAGATGCAAACTCTGCCTCAGCTTCAATGTTTCTGAGAGATTGGCGGGTATTGCCAGAGCTTAAGCTTAGCTTCGAATGGTCGTAGCCATAGAAATGAACCACATGTTCCGAAGCATTGAAATTTCCCGAGAGGTAACTGCTTCCAAACGTCTTTTTACCATGAATGACAGCAATTTCTTTCAAAAACTTTTGGTTGGCTAGTTTTCCCTGTTCACTAAGATGGTTAAACCATGCACCCCAAAGACTGGTGGCGTTGGGCCGGCTGCTTAAATAAATATCGCCGAGGAAAGTTTGAAGGTTTCCGCCTCCAGCCTTTAAATACAACGAAGGATAAGTGGCCGAATCTTTCGCGGAGAGTGTATCGGGTGCTATCGAATTGTGAGCCGAGTCCTTCTTTAATTGCAGGTCCTTGTACGAGTAATCAACAACTGGCTTTCCAGCGGTTTCATCAAAAAAGGAGGGGCTTTTCTTTAGTTTAGAAACGTCGCCTAACACCGGCTTGTAAGCGCGTATGACTTCAACCTGTTCATTAAGGACCTCTTTCTTTTGGGCAACCGTTCGATTACTTGCTAGAAAAAGTAGTACCACAAACCACCAATATCGAGTACTCCTCATGGACGGGCCGACTCCAGCGTAGTTAATTTTTGTTCAGCTTCAGTTCGCACGTCATCATCTTTGCGGTAATTTTTAACGATACTCAGCAGGGTGCTTCGGGCCTGAAAAAGATCCTTTTGCGCCCGGTAATTATCTGCAAGCAAGACGAAAGATTTGGCGACCCAATAATCATAACTCGCCAATTGCTTGGACAGCTCAAAAATGACATTCATTGATGCCTTGTAATTATGCTTTTTATACGCAATGAGTGCACTGAGATAACGCGCCTCAGCCGAGTAAACATTGCGCATTTTTGAAGCCTGAGCAAGGGGCTTGATTGCAGAAGCCGTGTCGCCGGTAGCCAGGAAACACTTTGCGCTTATAAGCTGGGCAAGGCTGGTCTCTTGTGGCGGCGCATCTTTTGCAGCGATAAGGCTACTGGCATAGAATTGTGCCGAGTCGGTTTTGCCAAGCTTAAAGTAACAGGAGGCCAGGTCACCGCGGGCCAAAGCCGTATTTTGTTTTTCACGGGCCTTGCTTTCTAATTGCCTTAATAACGGAACTGCCGTTTCACACTCACCACGGGAAACGTAAAGCGTCGCCGCCTGTGATATTGCCGTTTCGGTGTAGGCGTTATTTGTGCTTTTAGTCATTAGATACTGGTAATCACTGAGGGCTTCTTCGGGCAATTTTTGCCGAACCAACGCCTGTGATCTAAAATAGTGGGCATCACTGGCAAAATAACCGTTTGGGAAATTCTGGAGGTAAGAGTTAAAGGCAAGGACACTCCCTTTGAGGTCTCGATTTAGGTATTTCGTGCTGGCACTCTGGTAGGTGATAGAATCTTGACTTGTTTGCGAGAGCTTGGTTAAACCACTCTGGTTGGCGTAGGTAATGAAAAGCTCTGGAGTTCCTTTCTCAACGTAAATATTACGTATAGCGCCAAGGGCGTTTCTCGATTCGGGGCTTCCAGGGTATTTTGATACAACCTGCTTATTGAGATCCAGGGCAGTCGCGTCATCACCTGCATTATAAGCTATCAGCCCAAGGTTTAGGAGAGCTTTTGGAATGGTCGTACTGGTTGGATACCGGTTAATCAAGTCATGGAATTCTACTTTTGCGGATGTAGTACGCCCAGCGACAAAGTCGGTGGATGCCAGTTCATACTGAGCATCGGCCGCATAGGTTGAAGATGGATATTCAGAAAGGACCCGTTGAAGGCCTATAATTTTTCCTCTTTGGTCCTTCTGAAGGCCTTGGATAATTGCGGTTTGAAACAGAGCATAGTCGGCCCCTGCAGTGTGAGATGAAGTGCCCGCCAAGTATAGACTTTTAGCCCGGGTGTAATTCCTGAGCATAAAATAGCAGTCGGCCATGCGCTGTTCGACATCACTTTTAAACCCCTGATCTTTACTCCCTAAAGCTGAGTACCGCTCAAAGTTGTTAAGTGCGGCCTGGTAGTTATTGCTTTTGAAGTAAGCATATGCGGCACCATACAATGCGTCACCGGTTAAACCTGTATGATCTGCGGAGGGCCCGTTGATAAATTTTTCATATGTTGAGGCTGCGGTGGAGTACTCTTTCAAATTATACTGGCATTCTGCTTTCCAAAAGAGACCCAGAGAGCTAAACTCAGGGTCGATAGGATGCGAAAGCGATTCGTTTAATAGGCCCAGTGCCTCTGGTATCGAGTTGTCACTGTATTTTTCCAACCCATAGAAGTAAGTTACCTTTTGGAATGTCCTTTCGGCCCGGTCATTCAGTGTAAGGCTTTTAAGCGTTTCATAAGCTTCGCCGTAATTATGCGCGTGAAGAAGGATATTTGCTTCGAGGGTCTTCACTTCGGGCACGTCGGCAGACTTCGGGTAGTTCTTGATGTACATTTTCGAGGCTGCTAGAGCATCCTGGTCCAGGCCGGCTTCATACGAAAGCTTCGCATAGTAGACCAACGAATTTTCGTTAATTTCAGAATTTCCGCCGAGCGCCGAGGCAAGTTGGAAAGCACTTCGAGCGTCCTGGATCTGCTTTTTTTGGAGGTAGCTTTGACCTAACGTATACAGACCGCTCTGAGCATATACGTCTTGCTTGTCATACAACTGGCCAAGCTCTTTTATCGCGAGATCGTAAGATCCCACTTTATAATAACTATAGCCTATCTGATAGATATCCTGGTTTGTTTCCAGGCCCGAATAGACGCTCTGTTTGAATAGACCAAATTCCTTAACGGCATCTGGGAACTTAGATTCAAAGAAATCTACCGATCCAAGCACCTTGGCAAGTAGCGGTGTATACTTATTACCTGCTTTAATAGCCGAATCTGCGACCTTTCGAGCTTTTATTAAGTCGCCGTTCAACAGGTAGATCTGACTTGCATAAACGGGCAATATTTCAGCGTACGGGGAAGACGCGTTGATCTTTTCTAGATCGGCCAACGCCTTATTATACGCTTTCTTTTCATAGCTAATGTGGGCGCTGTAATACAGCGCATCCTCTTGATAGGGCCCTTTCTGCGTTTTGAGCTTGTTGAACAGTTCATCTGCATCACTCGTGCGGTCTAACTGGAAAAGGGAATAAGCTAGTTTGAATTCACGCTCGTTAGCAAGGACAGGATCAGAAGAACGGCTGTCAGAACGCTGCAGATAATCAACTGCACGTCGATAATCGCTTTTTGTGAAATGGTAAAAGCCAAGTTGGATATTACCCTGCGCCGCCAGGGGAGTATAAGGATAAGCTCTTATAAGGCTAAGAAGCGTCTGTTCGGCACCAGCGTTTCCAAGCCGCAATTCGCACAACGCTCCGTAAATGGCGGCATTGATGCGTTCGGTTGTGAGCCGGTCCTCTGCCAAATTTGTTGTTGCCGATTCTTCGATCGACTGGCTAACTTTTTCAAATAAAAAAGCGGCGTCAGCGAACATTCGATGATCATACAGTTCGAGTGCCCGTCTGTAATCGGTTCCTTTTGAATCAATCGTATGTTCCTGTGCCAAGACCTGCATCTCCATCAGAACCAGCGCGATCAACCAGGAAAAAAGGAGCTTGCAGTACATACCCAAAGAACGCAATACCATGTTCAAGCGCATTAAGGGTTGAAAATTATGTGGAAGTATACCAATCTCAAAATTATCCTTAGCGTTTAAGTAGTAGTGATTAACTTATTAACATTCGTACGAAAACGATTGTAAACTGTTAAAAAGGAGTGGATAGCTGATGAAAAGTGTTGAGCAAGCCTTTAGCCAGTGTGGATAAGAGCATTACTCCTGTGAATAACCTGTTGACGACCTTAACGCCTCTGCGCTAGCAGGTACAATACGGCCATCCGGATAGCGACGCCGTTCTCTACTTGCTCAAGTATAATCGACTGGGCCGAATCCGCAACTTCTGAGCTAATTTCTACGCCTCTGTTTATAGGGCCCGGGTGCATGATCGTTATTTTAGATGGCAGTGAATCCAATATCTCTTTCGTAAGGCCAAAAAGCATCGTGTATTCCCTTAGACTGGGAAAGTACTTTATGGGCTGTCTTTCTAACTGGATACGAAGCATGATCGCTACTTCACACCAGGAAAGGGCTTTGGTTAGATTTGTTTCCACTTGCACCCCAACTTCCCGAATAAAGCGCGGAATAAGTGTTGAAGGCCCGCACACCATCACTTGGGCACCCAGCTTTTGGAACGAGAAAATATTCGACAGGGCGACTCTCGAGTGAAGAATGTCGCCAACGATCAAAATTCTTCTTCCAGCGAGATCACCAAACTTTTCCCGCACCGAAAAGGCGTCAAGGAGGGCTTGAGTCGGGTGTTCATGAGCTCCGTCCCCGGCATTAATTACCTGTGTGTGCGTATTTTCAGAAAGAAATTTTGCGGCACCTGCATAAGGATGTCTCATCACCACCATGTCAACTTTCATTGCCAGGATGTTGTTGACGGTATCTATCAGCGTTTCACCTTTTGACACTGACGAAGATGAAGCGGCGAAGTTAATGGTGTCTGCAGAAAGGCGCTTTTGAGCCAGCTCAAATGAAAGCCGGGTTCTGGTAGAGTTCTCAAAGAAAATGTTGGCAATGGTTATATCGCGTAGTGAGGGAACCCTTTTTATCGGGCGGTTGATAACTTCTTTAAACTGCTGGGCGGTATTAAATATCAGCTCTATATCTGCTATAGTGAGATCTTTAATTCCTAGAAGATGCCTGACGCTTAGCTCACTCATCTAGGCTGTTACCATGTATACCGTATCTTCTCCTTCACTTTCTTTCCAATGGACCTTAACCTTTTGCGACGCCCTTGAATCAACGCTAATCCCAATATAATCGGGCTCGATTGGAAGGTCTCTCGAAAACCGCCGGTCTACTAAAACCAGCAGTTCAACTTTAGACGGTCTCCCGAATGCGAGCAAGGCATCAATTCCAGCGCGTACCGTTCGCCCGGTAAAGAGAACATCGTCACAAAGTATGACTTTCTTGTTTTCGACTAAAAAGTTGATTTCGGTGCTGCTAGGGACAAGTGTTGATTCATGACTTCGAAAATCATCCCGGTAAAATGTGTTATCGAGCAGCCCGTGCCAAATCTTTTGATTGGGCATGATCTCATTTAGAATCCCCACCAAACGCTTGGAAAGATTGATGCCCCTAGGCTGCAGGCCAATAATTACTGAGTCCGTAAAATCATCATGGGTCTCTATAAGCTCATAACAAAGTCTTGTGAGCGTTAGCCCAAATTTTGGTGGTGCAAGCAGTACCGGGCTATTCATTGTTAGCGTTAAAATAGTATTAATGCGTATCCTGAATAGAAGTAGGGCGGAATAAAAAAAGCCGGAGCACTTCAACGCCCCGGCTTAATTCATTTAAATAATCTATTCTATTACTCTTCAGTCGCAGTATCTGGCGCCTTTGCCTTTGCTTTTGAGGCCTTAGCTTCGGAGTTTTCAAGCTCTGTCTTCAAGGCCGAAAGAATATCCAGATCGCCTAGGGTTGTCTTTTCGACAGATTCCTTGACTTTTTTTACCGCGGTTGTCGTAGCTTTGGTTTCTTTTTTACGCTTATCCAATTCGGCGGCCCTTTCTTCAGCACGGGCATCTTCCCAGATCTTCGAATGTGAAATAACAATGCGCTTTTGATCTTTGTTAAATTCAATGATCTTAAAGTCCATTGTTTCGTCCATCCCGGCAACTGTACCGTTTTCCCGTACCAGATGTTTACTTGGGGCGAACCCTTCTACACCATATGGAAGGGCGACAACAGCACCTTTATCAGTAACCTTGATAATAGTACCCTGATGGATCGAATCAGTCAGGAATATCGTTTCGAAAGTATCCCAAGGATTTTCTTCAAGCTGTTTATGGCCCAGACTAAGTCTGCGATTTGCAGCATCTACTTCAAGGACTACAACATCAAGCTTCTCACCCACTTTAGTAAACTCGTGCGGGTGGTTGATCTTCTTGGACCAGCTCAGGTCAGAAATATGAATCAAGCCGTCAACACCTTCCTCAATTTCGACGAATACACCAAAGTTGGTCATATTCTTAACTACAGCATGATGCTGACTCCCCACCGGATATTTTGCAACAATGTCAACCCATGGATCTGGAGTAAGCTGTTTAATTCCCAGTGACATCTTACGTTCATCCCGGTCAAGAGTTAGAATTTGAGCATCTACTTCGTCCGAAACCTTTAGGAACTCCTGAGGTGAACGAAGATGCTGCGACCAGCTCATTTCTGACACATGGATAAGACCTTCGACACCGGGGATAATTTCAAGAAACGCGCCATAATCAGCAACCGTGACAACTCTTCCCCGAACGCGCGAACCGACATGCAACTCTGGGTCCAAAGACTCCCATGGATGGGGAGTAAGCTGTTTTAGGCCAAGAGCGATACGTTTTTTATCGTCATCAAAATCAAGAACAACGACATTCACTTTCTGATCGAGCTTAAGAACCTCTTCGGGATGCTCAATGCGTCCCCATGAAATATCGGTAATGTGAAGCAGACCGTCTACACCTCCCAGGTCAATAAAGACTCCAAAGGCCGTAATGTTTTTAACGGTTCCTTCAAGGACCTGTCCTTTTTCAAGCTTCGAGATGATATCGATCTTCTGATTCTCGAGATCATCTTCAATAAGCACCTTGTGAGACACAACAACATTCTTGAACTCATGATTGATCTTGACAACCTTGAAGTCCATGGTCTTACCTACATAGATATCATAGTCCCGTATCGGTTTGATATCGATCTGAGACCCGGGAAGGAATGCTTCAACTCCGGCAAGATCAACAATAAGACCACCTTTCGTACGGCTCTTGACAAAACCTTCAATAATAAGGTCCATCTCAAGGGCTTTATTAATGTCATCCCAGGACTTTTGAGTCTTGGCCCGTTTACGCGATAATACAAGCTGGCCATTTTTATCTTCTTGATCTTCAACAAAAACGTCAACCTGGTCGCCAACCTTTAGGTCTGGAGTATCTCTAAATTCTGATAGCGGAACAAGTCCGTCAGATTTAAAGCCGATATTGAGAACGACGTCTTTGTTATTAATAAGAACAACCGTACCGGCGATGATTTCATTCTTCGTGATAGAATTGAGCGTTTGTTCATATTGCTGCTCAAGCGAGCGGCGCTCGGTTTCGGTATAATTTCCAAAGGCGCGGTCATCTGTGTCCCAATCGAAATCACCCGGTGTTTGCTGAACATAACCTGAAGCCATCGTCTTGATCTCTTCAATGGAGATAGGGTCCAATAGTTCGGCCTCGACTTCACGGTCTAATGGAGGTTCACCGGCGGCGGTTACGGGAACATTGTCTGTACTCACCGGCTCTAAAGTATCCGAATTTTCTTGGGTTTCGCTAGTTTCAGCATGCTGAGTGTCGGCATCCTGAGTTTTGACCTGAGCCACAACATCTTGTTCTTCGGCAAGACCATTTTGGCCAATTGTCGTGAGTACAGCTTCAGTGCTCTCTAGATGATTGTTTGCAGGCTCAATTTCTGGCGCTTCAGTAACCGCAGCGTTGCCGCCAGGTAGTGAACTTGCTAATGTTTGGGCAGCCCTTTGCGTAGAGTTAGGTGTCGTCGTAAGGTTTCTAGTGACAACAGTGTCCAGTTGAGAACCGGCTTCATTAAGGTTGTCCTGCTCGGCCGCCGGGTTACCAAGCGGTACACTGATAAGATCAGTAGCCTGGTCTATGCTTGGTTCCTGAATATTATCAGGTCCAGCGGTTTGATTTTCAATTGGTTTTACTTCTTCCTTTGTTTTTTCGGCCATTAATTATTTGATCTCCTTTTTCCTGCTAATGCGGGACCGCAAAGATACAGAGAAGGTTTTATTTATTCGAGTGGCGTAATCGAAATTAAATTGGAGCTTGAGTACAATATCGTTAAGGCTTTCGGCTAATCATAGCTACAAAATTTTGCTAATTCGATTGAAGCAGTCTTACCATGAAGAAGTGAGAGGTCGGGCGCTAAAGTCATCTCTGTTATGAGAAGAAAGGGGAAAGGGGATAGATCTTGCACGCCATCGCGAAGCGACTAAGTTGTTTATTTTGAAGCGAACGTCTTCGTTTGCATATTCTTCTAGTCGCTTACGTTCATTTAGTTAATGAAGTACAACTGTGTTCTGGAAGTTTAATTATTTAGGCCTTCAGCTCTGCTTTTTTTGCTAATACTTTTCAAAGTAATTATTAATCCCAAGTTGCTTTCTTGCGTCCATGTTAAACATTTGGTGTTTTTCAACCGGAACGACTTTTCGGAAATCTTTATTAATAGAGATGCAGATAGCGAATCGGTCCAGAGACATACCGGTTGAGGCGCTGACAAACCTGCACCAGTTCATTGAATTACCAATGCTCAATTTAGCACATCAGCGCCACGTTTGCAAAATTCTTGTTAGTAGATGACCTTCCATTTTTCATTCTATAAGTTGCAAAAAAAACTTTCTTGCTATTTCGAGTTCAGGGTCCTTTTTCAAGTCTTTTGCAAGGACTTAGCCTACCCATTTTTGGCCATGCTTCGCTATGCTTTTAACAAAACCTTCTAATTCGCCCCCCTCAATAACTAATAGTCCAACAGCTTTAAGATGTGATTGTAATCTATCAAATGCCAGTGTAGGGTCTCCATTGGGAATAAACTGTTTGCCAACCTCTTTGGCATAAGCCCATGCAGAAGCCTTTGTTAAAGATTTTTGAATTTGTTTAATCTTATCTTTAGGAAAAAGCTGGTCTTGGACACTTACAAGAATATCTTCAATCTCTTTTTTCAATTCTAATGTTTGTAGTTCTGGTCTTTTTTGGTCAATAGAACTTTTTACAGTTTGCCAATCATGTTCTACGGTCAACCAGATTCCACCTAATTCGCTATAGATACTTTTGAGAGGATTAATATCATTAAAAACATCAAAGTCTGCCACAACTTTAATTGGAACATTTAATTTCATTAATGATTTAATGACGACTGGAATTTTATGTTTACCTCCGCAAGGAATAAAAAGAATGTCAGGATTTATCTCACTTGTGCCATCAAATAGACTTGATAGGATTGCAGAATAAAAGCGGCAATCGGAATCGCTTTCACAAATAATACTGAACCCAAATCCTTAAAAATGAGGCTCTGGATTACCCAGATATTTCTTTGAAGAAATGCTTTCAAGAAAACAATTAAAAGCCGCTTCATCGCCTTCTTTATTTATTGTTAAATCCTTTAGAACTTTTGCACTTTGCTTCCCATTAAACTTTGGACTTTAATAAACTCGAAGCTTCTTTCAAAGTAGCACTTTTTCCTGCATTATTTGGACCCACAAAGACTACTACTTCATTTTTGTCTAAGGAAATCTTAGTTCCATCATTAAATTCTAATTCACTTATCCAAACTTTTGTCATGTCGTGGTGTCTGTTTTGGCTTTCCGCTAACGTTTGCGCTTGCTGGAGGCAGCGCGGCCGTTCGTAATTTTCTAGGTAAATAAAACGCGCTGCTTTCAGCAAGCAGTTTATTAACTGACATTGCTGTGTTTCGAAAAATAGTCTGTAATTGTGACAACCTTAGTGCGGTCAATATTTTTTAGGATCAGTAAATCTTCGTCGCCAGTCAGTAAGTATTGAGCCTTTGATGATTTTGCAAGTGCAATCAAGAAGTCATCTTTTGGATCCCGGCAAATTTGTTCCACAACATTGACATCGAAAAATTCTGCATAAGTACGAATTGACAGCATCAAATCTGTTATGTCCTTCGATGTAATATATTTTTCAAATTTTGGTCTACTGGCAACATCAACGAATTCTTTTAGGAGTTCCTCGCTAAAAACGAGTTTTGCCCTGCCCTTTTTCAAAATTTTATCTAGATTTGAAAAAGACTTACTTATTAGGAAGCTTAGCCAGAGATTAGTATCAATGATAATCAGTTCAGGCTTTGCCTTCATGTCGTTTGACCCTGACCGCTTCAACCTCAGCGGTTACTTCATCTAAGGACAATGAACTCTCTTTTTCGCGTATACGCTTAACAACGGCCAAAAACGAAATTTCTTCCGGTTCTAGTATAGAAATTAATTTTAAGTCTGCAAGAGCCTGTAATAGTTTCTTCGCCTTTGGATTTAATATTTCAACCGTTATTGATGCCATAGTCAAATATACGGAATCAGCGATAGTTAAAGTGCTTGGATTTTTGGTAGTTAACGCTCTTGGCTTGGAGAAGGCGGGAACAGACTGTGTTGGCTAAATGCGTGGCCGCTTTCTCCAAGCCACATGTTAGTGGTATTTTGTGAAGGAAGTGGTATTGTTTTTTGCTGTAATACAGTTCTCCAAGATAAATAAAGCGCTGCTTTCAGCAAGCTAGTTGTTATGCGATATCTTGTTTAATTGTGGTTGCAAATTTGGACTTCCAGTCAGCGAAATTGTCATCGAAAATTTAGTCTATATTCTGTCTTTTCGCTCCATCCCTATAATACTGATCCTCTGAATATAAAAGGTCCCATTTTGCGAAATGAAGGGAATAGAATTTGTACAAATAACTTTGAAAGTCTGACTCAAGGCACAGATCAGGTGTAAACATACTATAGGGGCTCGCAGCTTGTGCACAGTTTAATTCTAGTAGTGTTTTTTAGCGATAAATTAATCATTCAGTCCCTTTCCGCGAAGAATTTGATGAATAGATTTTTCAACCCGTGACTCCCGATTTTTGGCTAGTTTGGGTTGAGAAAAAAACAGGTAATATCCCTTTTGTCGTCCCGGCGTTAAGGCATCAAAAGCACCTTTCAAGGCTGCGTCCTCATCCAGTTTACTTTGAAATTCTTCAGGCAAGATGAGCTCTGAATTTTCCTTCAAAGTGACTTTTAAACCGGCTTTTTCAACTTCAATTGCCTCTAGAATATGGGCTTTCACGATAAGTCCCTTTTCTATTATCTGTTGAACATTGGTAAACCGGATCTGGCGCCCTGCCTGCGTATTTTCTCCTAATCTATTCAGGATACCATCGGCATCTTTTAATAAGGCGCCTTTGAAAAATAAAAGCGCGATGTAGTCTTTAAATCCCTGGATTAAAACGATGTTCCTCTTGTCAAATGCGTAAGAAGGCTTACCCCACTTCAATTCTTCAATTAGGTGACAGTCAAGAAGGATTATTCGCAACTTCTCCGTTTCTTCCCGCCACTTTTTGCATCTACTTAGGTAGGAATCAACCTTTGGAGTCAAACTTAGTTCGCTGGTAAGAGTGTGCGTTCCTGCATGACATTGAGGACAAATTCAAGCTGCTTGGCTTCGGTTAAGAAAGTGTTATCCAACACCACCGCGTCTCGTGCTTGTTTCAAGGGGCTTTCTGGGCGCGTCGTATCCTGAAAGTCGCGATTTTTTAGGTTTTCAGCGATCTCATGAATACTTATTGTTTTGCCTTTTGACTGAAGTTCCAAAAACCGGCGTCGTGCGCGTACTTCTAAGTCGGCGGTCATAAAGATCTTCAGGTGTGCCAGGGGGAAGACAGTCGTCCCAATGTCGCGCCCATCCATGACAAGGTTCTTGGTTCGACCCAGCTTTTGCTGCAGGTGGACCATTTTCGTCCTCACCGTGCGAATCGCGCTGGCTCGGCTTACCAGCTCAGAGACCCGCATATCCCGTATTTCGTCTGAAACGTCTTCATTATTTAAAAGAACAATCATCCGCGAATCGACTTTTTCAAAGGTGATATGAATATCACGATCAAGGAGCTCACGTACGAGTGCCTGGTCATTTAGATCGGTGTTGTGACGAAGAAAGTACAAGGTGATCGCGCGGTACATCGCTCCAGAATCAACGTAAAGGAAATGAAGTTTTCGGGAAAGGGCGAGTGCCAGGGTGCTCTTCCCACATGATGAAAACCCGTCTATGGCAACGATTGTATTTTGATCTTTCATCTGGGGACGTACTCGTAAAAATAGCTATTTTACCCAGGGATCAATGAAAAAGATACTTGTAGCAAACCGGGGCGAGATTGCCGTGCGTATCATACGGGCGGCCAAAGAAATGAGAATCGCCACTGTCGCGGTCTATTCAACAGCAGACCGGGCAGCCTTACATACCCGCATGGCCACAGAATCGTACTGTATTGGAGAACCGCCGGCTAAAGAATCCTATCTCAATATAGATGCTATCATGGAGGCATGCAGCACGAGCGGGGCCGATGCTATCCATCCCGGCTATGGGTTCCTTTCTGAGAATCCGCAGTTCGCGAAGAGAGTGACAGACGCAGGGTTCACATTTATAGGCCCTCCGGCCGAGGTTATGGAAGTAATGGGTAGCAAACTGGGAGCTAAGAGGTTTGCTGCCTCCCTGGGGATTCCACTAGTACGTGGGACAGATCATGCCGTCACTGACCATGGGGAGGCCGCTGAGGAAGCCCGGCGTATCGGTTACCCTATAATTATTAAAGCTTCGGCAGGTGGAGGCGGTAAAGGGATGCGTGTCGTTGAGGTTCCTGAAACGTTAGAAGAACAATTAAGCATCGCTATGCGCGAGGCAAAGGCCGCCTTCGGTGACTCTTCGGTCTTTCTTGAGCAGTACATCGCTTCACCCAGGCATATTGAAATCCAGGTCTTTGCGGACTCTTATGGAAACACTGTTCATCTTTTTGAGCGCGAATGCTCGGTCCAGCGCCGTCATCAAAAGATCATTGAAGAAGCTCCAAGTGCGGTACTTACTCCCGCTTTGCGTGAGGCGATGGGCGAAGCGGCGGTTCGACTGTCGCGGGGCTGCCAATATGTAGGAGCGGGTACGGTTGAATTCATGCTTGATGAGCACGCTAATTTTTATTTCTTGGAGATGAATACCCGTTTGCAGGTAGAGCATCCGGTGACCGAACTCGTCACCGGGATTGATCTGGTAAAAGCGCAAATAAGAGTCGCAAGAGGAGAAATATTACCATTCAGTCAACCGGAGATTACCTTGAGAGGTCATGCGATCGAGCTTCGGGTATATGCCGAAGATCCTTCAACCGGGTTTCTGCCAGACACGGGTCTGCTTGAAACGTATGAGCTGCCACAAGGTCCTGGGGTTAGGGTTGATAATGGCGTCGAACAGGGCATGACGATACCGGTTTACTATGATCCCTTGCTTGCGAAGCTCATCGTTTATGCGGCGAATCGCGAAACTGCTATAGAAACCATGAAACGCGCGATATCAGAATATAAGATCAGGGGAGTAAGCAATACCCTTGCTTTTGGCACCTTCGTCATGGAGCATGAGGCTTTTCGGTCTGGAAACTTTGATACGCATTTTGTGAAAAAGTATTTTACCGGGGCAGAGGAGGGTGTAGGTGGCACTGGTATCCAGGGGAATGCGCCATCACCCGAAGCCGAAATTGCAGCGGGTGTTGCTTACTATGTCTTGGAAAAGAAAAAGGACACAAGTTCATCACGCCCTAAAACACAGGTTGGAGCCTTAACCACAAACTCAAAACAGTGGAGATCGAGACGAAGAAACTATCTGAGTTAAGCCCTGTTTAATACGTCATGTTTACAGGAATCATTGAGATAACCGGCCGCGTTCATGACCTCAGGACCGAGGGTAGCAACCTGCATCTTATCATTAAGTCATCGCTTGCGGGCGACCTTAAGATTGATCAAAGCGTTTCGCACAACGGGGTTTGCCTTACTGTAGTTGAATTGCAGGAAAACATGCATACCGTTACCGCCGTCGACGAGACCTTGCGGCGGTCGAACCTAGGTTTACTCGAAACCGGTGACCTTGTTAATCTAGAGCGCTGCATGCTCATGAACGGGCGTCTGGATGGCCATATCGTTCAGGGCCATGTAGACCAAACAGCTATTTGCCAGTCGGTCGAAGATCGCAACGGGAGCTGGATATTCCGTTTCAACTACGACCCAAGGGCCGCGTTTTTTACGGTAGAAAAAGGTTCGGTGTGTGTTAACGGTGTTAGTCTGACGGTGGTAGAATCTCAGGCAAATTCGTTTACTGTCGCCATAATACCCTACACGTATGAGCACACTAACTTTAAGCAACTACTACCCGGGTCAACGGTCAACATCGAGTTTGATATCATCGGAAAATACGTCGCCGGGATATTGTCCCGACAGAACACTGTCTTGTGATTTTTTTTTCACCCAAATAGGGCTTACCCATAGATAATAATACAATAGGATAAGAAGTCCCGCAATGAAAAAGCCTTTCGCGGGATCGCGAAGACGGTCTTGGTAGAAAAATTCACCGATCATCCACACCGAATTTCCCGAAATCCACAAACATACCGCAAGATTGTGAAAAAGCTCAGACCGGTTTGACCTAAGGAGCCACGTGATGTAAACGGCCATGCCTACGGCGGGTGTGATCATAATAAGACCCAGTATCTTAAAACCGAATACCCAGGAGAAGTCTTTCAAAAGCCAAAGAACAATGTGAAAGTTTTCATAAACACGAATGGGTTTTTTAGGGGGCTTCATCATTGTCTTTATATGTAACTGCTTTTGCCAGCCTGCTACTCTCCATGGCAAGTTCAATGACTCGTATTACCCCATAAACCTCTTCGGGCTTAACCAACAGTTCTCCTTGAGAACGAATGACATCAAAGATATTGTTGTAGAAAAGCATATAACTGCCATGCTCCGAAGGCACTTTATTCGCCGACTCTTTGCCGTCCTCCAGGGTATACAGGGTGCCCCACTGACTGGGATCTTCTTCGCCCCAGCCGGGTGCATCGGGGCGGTATCCTTGTTTGAGCATCTCTTCCTGATTATCAATGCCATATTTTAGAAACGAGCCTTTCTTTCCATGAATAATATACCTGGGACCGGGTTTCACGACATAAGAGCTCGCCCTCAGGTAAACAAAGTGGGAATCATACTCAAGGCGTATGAAAAAGTAGTCGTCTACTTGAGACGATTCTCTGAAAGATCTTATACGGGCGTCAACACTGAGAGGCAACCCGAAAAGGCAGAGCGCCTGGTCGACAAGGTGTGACCCAAGGTCATAGACCAAGCCTATTCCTGGGAGGTTTTGCTCTTTCCATTTCTTGGGATTTGGATTTGGCCTAAAGCGGTCGAACTGGCTTTCATATTCGACGACACTGCCGAGCCTGCCTTCGGCAAGAAGCTTTCTGATCGTCAAAAAATCACTCTCAAACCGGCGGCTTTGAAAAACGCTAAGCATTTTGCCCGAGGCTCGTCCGACACGTATAAGTTCAGAAGCTTCGTTCGATGTGGTGGTAAATGGTTTTTCGACGACAACATGCTTACCGGCTTCCAGGGCCGAATAGGCAAGCTCAAAATGCGAGTCGTTTGGTGTTGTAATGATGATCAGCTCGATCTCCGGATCGCTAAATAATTCATCGGCATCGCTTACAGACTTTACCTCCGGATAGATACTCGCCGCCTCACGCTTTGTGCGTTCGACGATGCTTTTAACCCGAAAGCCTGGATGAACGTGCAGAAAGGGAGCGTGAAAATATCGTCCCGATGCGCCAAAGCCAATAATGCCGGTAACAATTTGATCTGGCAAGATATTTAAGTGCTGGAGCGGACTAAAGTACTAGAAATAGGAGGTCAGCTACCAAGCCACGCTAAAAAATCATGAACCCGGTGCCTGCTTACAAAGATCTCATCATCATTCCCGGGGTCGGGGACCAGAAATATCTTGAGCCTGCTGTTGAAATATCTCCGGATGTCCTTTAGAGCCTGTATATGACATATGTAGGTTCGGTTAATCCTGAAGAATAAGCCGAGGTCGAGCAACTCGTAAATTTCCTCAAGGCTTTCATCAATGATTGATTTGTCGTTGTGAATGGTCATCATATAAACCAGGTTGCCTTCGGCCTTAAACCAAGCTATCTCTGCCGCAATAACGAATTTGATCTTATCGCCCAGATGCACGACGAAGCGGTTCCTGATCTTTTTATGAGCTGCGGTCCCGGGCGCGTTCTTGTTTAACGGATCACCATCTGCAAGGCCTTCTTTCAAAGCATAATATTGAGAAAGCAGCTTGTTTTTATAGAGAATACTAATTATGCCGTTTTTATCCAAAGGTTTAAACAGGTAGCCGATGGTGTTGAGCTTGTAAGCCTTTACCGCCCAAGACGGATTGTGGGTCGTAAATACAAGCGGCACAACCGTATTTACTTCCTGGAAAATGTCGAAACTTATTCCATCATCAAGCTGCACGTCCAAGAAAATAAGATCAGGAACAGGTCTCGATATGAGCCATCGAACAGAATCTTCGACCGTAGTAAGCGTGTCCAATATCTCGGCATCAGGGTACGCTAGTCCGATCAACCGTTCTAATTCTGAAGCAGCATGCTCATCATTGTCAATGATTAATATTTTCATTTCAGCTTGCCTGAATAGGTCACCGGTGGATGAACTGAAATATAACAAAAAACCGCAGAGAGGTACCCCTGCGGTTGGTCAAATTTCCCGATGTGTCTCGGTGCTATCAGGAACTCTTAACGAATGTCGAAATTCTTGTTAACCGTATAGTTGTCGCCTACTACAGAAACGGAGTAAGCTCCACTTGGAAGTGCGGCAAGATTGTAGCTACGGTGAATGTCTGGAGATGATGAAACGGTTTCGGTAAAGACGGTTTCTCCATAGGTGTCATAAATAACCACCGTTACTTTCTGATTGGCTTCATTTACAGCATCAAGCGTAAGGCCTTTGTTGTTTGAGTAAGGGCTCAAAGAAACGTTTACTTTTTGTTCAGAAGATGTTGGAGTTTTTCCCTTGTCACCAGTTAGTCCGTTAGCGAAAACTGAAGTTGTTCCAACGGTTAAAATAATTGCAAGTACTTTAGCTAAATTTTTCATTTCGTTTATTATTTAAGGGTTTTAATTAATATTTAGGCAAGTGTACGGCGAACGGTTTGAAAGAGATACTCCTAAGAGCCCAGTAGCAGCTTGAGTCTTGTGAGTTGCAGGATCTAAAGTGTGAGTTGACGTGTTACTCGTGAAAAGCGCCAAAGGTAAGACGCTCGCCTCTTGTTTCTGAGGGTGTGATCTCGCCGTTATTATAAATCAGATTTCCACCGACAAAGGTCCTTACTATGGTCGATGAGAATTCCCGTCCTTCAAATGGGCTCCAGCCGCATTTAGCGAGGAGTTTCTCAGTAGTGATAATTTGTCCTTTTTTTAGGTTGACCAGTACAAGGTCAGCGAAGTAGCCTTCGCGGATAAAGCCCCTGTTCTCAATCTTAAAACAACGGGCGACTTGATGAGCGGTCCGATGCGCGATGAGCTCAAGACTTAAGCGGCCTTCATGAAACAATTCTAAGAGAGCCAGCATCGCATGCTGGACAAGCGGCCCCCCCGATGGGCTCTTCAGGTAATCCTGATCCTTCTCCCAGGCTAGATGCGGCGCATGATCTGTTGCGATGATATCTAGACGTCCATTGTTGACCCCTTCCCACAGTGCCGCCCGGTCTGCCGCGGTTTTGACAGCAGGGTTCCATTTAAGCCGGTTTCCCATACGCTCATAATCTTCTTCACTAAAATAAAGGTGATGTACGCAGGCTTCGGCCGTGATTCGTTTGTTGGAGATGTCATTCCCCGATTCAAAAAGTGCGAGCTCACGCGCTGTACTAATATGGAGAACATGCAGCCTGGTACCAAATCTTTTGGCAAGCGATACCGCCGCAGACGAGGAAATGTAGCAAGCTTCGGCACTTCGTATGTACATGTGCTCGCGTGGAGGGATGCCTCTGGGAAACCGGCCTTTGGCCTCTTGTAGATTTTGCTTGATCAGGTCCTCATCTTCGCAGTGGACCGCGATGAGCATAGAAGTTTCGGCAAAGAGTTTTTCAAGCGTCTCACGGTCGTCGACGAGCAGGTCTCCCGTTGAAGAACCCAGAAATATCTTCATCCCGCACACGCTTGCGGGGGCTGTATGCAAAACCTCCTCTATATTCGTATTACTAACTCCCATATAAAAAGAGTAGTTAATGACCGAATCTCGCATTCCCATTACATACTTTTCTTCAAGAAGTTCCTGACTGAGGGTCGGCGGCAGGGTATTGGGCATATCCATAAAGGAAGTTATTCCACCGGCTGCTGCCGCTTTACTTTCACTTGAGATGTCTCCCTTTTGGGTAAGGCCCGGCTGCCTGAAATGAACCTGGTCGTCGATCATTCCCGGAAACAGATGGAGCCCTTCGCTCTCTATTTCGATGTTAGCGGCTTTATAAGAGGAGATCTCCGGGTCAATACGTTCTATTCTTCCTTTCTTAAGCAAGAGATCCAAGGATCTTATTCTGCCTTCGTTGACAACTAAAGCGTTCTTGATGATGAAGGTTTGCATCTGAGGGGCGAATGTCCGGCGGTTTAGACTTGGGAAAGTACGATATTTGACATTCAATGAAGCTTTCATTCAGCGATTTTAAACTAGGCAAGACTCTGCTGGATTCGATTGCCGAAGCTGGCTTCATCGAACCCACGGAGATCCAGGCGGCCGTGATCAAACCCATCCTCGCCGGGCGCCAGGTGGTCGGTATCGCTCAAACAGGCACCGGAAAGACCGCGGCTTTTGGCATACCCATTATTGCGAAACTTAATTATGCGCAGGGTGACGAACCTCGAGCGCTCATTATGTCACCAACCCGGGAATTAGCCATGCAAACAGCCGAACATCTTAAGGTTCTTGCCGCGCTGAGCTCCCTGCGGGTCCTTGTATTATACGGTGGCACAGGGACCAAGGAACAAAAAGAAGCGTTAAAAAGCGGTCAGGATATCATCGTCGCTACTCCGGGGCGGCTGGTGGAGCTATACTCGGCCGAGGTTTTGAGCTTGCGCCAAATCTCCATTTTCGTCATTGACGAGGCCGATAAGATGATGGATATGGGCTTTATACGGTCGATCAACCGTATCCTCGAAATTTTGCCGGTCAAAAAACAGAATCTGTTATTTTCGGCTACCATGGACAAGAGGGTAGAAGCTCTGTACGCCGATTTCATGGATTTTCCGCTGATTTGTGAAATCTCGCGGCAAGCCACTCCCGCGGTGACTGTCACTCAGCACATGTTTGTGCTTCCCGGTTACGCAAGCAAGCTTAACCTTCTTGTCCATCTACTTAAGCACAAAAGCGGTTTGGAGGCCGTTATTGTCTTTTGCAAAACCAAGGCTGTCGCGAACCGCATTTTTGCCGCGCTCCAGCAAACGCATTCCAAGAATTCGGTACGCGTCATACACGGTAACAAAGATCAGAACTCACGCATTCAGGCAATGCGCAGTCTTCGTGAAGGCGTTATAACCTGCCTGGTCGCAACCGACGTCGCTTCCCGTGGGATTGATATTCCTGAGATCAGGTATGTCATCAACTTTGACGTTCCCTTGATCCCTGGAGATTATGTGCATCGTATTGGGCGAACAGGTCGCGCCGGGCTCAGCGGAGAGGCTTATACCTTTTGCGGTCCGCATGAAATTTACTACCTACGAAACATCGAAAAATTGATCAGGCAAAAAATTCCAATTTCACTGATCCCACAAGGTGTGAGCACACCTGAGCCCGAACCGAAGGAGAAAAAGGAACAAGACCGGGAGATCGATTTACAGCGCAAAAATGAAGACCCGGATTTTAAAGGCGCTTTTCACGAAAAGAAATCCTATAAGCCCGGGAAAAAACCGGTTTACGGGCAAAAAAAGTAACATGAAAACCTCAACGATAAATTTTACCGTTTCGCTTGATGACGATAATATCCCCGAACACATTGTCTGGGAAGCGACAGATTCACAAAATCCCGAACCTGCTGAATGCAGGGCGTTCATGATAAGCATTTGGGACCATGAATTTAAGAACACGCTGAAGATCGACTTGTGGACCAAGGAAATGCCAGTGGACGAAATGAAGCAATTTTTCTATGAGGCCTTAATGACCATGGGGGACACCTTTCTGAAGTCTACCGGGGAGAAATTGATCGTTGAAGATTTGCGTGATTACTGTGCGCATTTTGCCGAGAAGATGGAACTCAAAATGTCAAGGTAAGGAATGGAGCTTACTGCGCCTGGAAGTTTGGCTACAGGCGAAGCCTTTACGAAGATACCAAGCAGGGGAAAGCAAATTGAGGTGCATGCCCTGCTAAGCGGTCTCATCGCCGAAAAGAAATCTACGGGTAATCGTGCTAGGCAATTCTTTTCGAGTGGATTTGGCGAGATGCAGCCGGTTTGGATATTTCTTATCGTGCACCCTTCCGAGGGACTTATTCTTGTCGATACCGGTCAGCATCCGGACACCGTTAAAGACGGCTATTTTAAATCTGCAGGCCCAGTTCAAAACTGGTTCTTGAGTTCCCAGTTTGGCTACTTCATTAAAGACGAGCACCGGCTTGAAGGACAATTAGCTCAGCTTGGTTACCGTGTCGCGGATATCTCGAGGGTAATATTAACGCATCTCCATTTTGACCACACAGGAAATCTTTCTCTTTTTAAAGGCAAACCGATTATGCTTTCAAAAGCCGAGTGGGTGAAACCTTATTACGCGGTACAAGCCCTGCACCCATCCTGGTTTAAACCAGAGCTAATATTGTTTAGCGAAAAAGAGCCCTCGGGCGATTATCTGTTGGAAAATTCTTTTCTCATTGGGGCGTCTTCTGATCTCTTATACCTTTCGACCCCGGGTCACACCCATGGCCACGCTTCGGTCATGATCCTGGGAGACACGTTCGCAGTCCTGCTTGCCGGGGACGTGAGCTCGACCGCGGCCGATCTCTTTTTACCCCAGGGAAAAGGAGAAGCCAACAACTTTGAAAGCCGAATGAGCCGTTGGAAGATCGTAGAATTTGCTAGAAGATGGCCTCTGGTGTATCTCCCCGCTCATGATCCTGAAGTTCCCTACCGGCTTCGGGACAGGGTTTTTCTATAACGTGCTTAATGTATATTCTAGGACCGCACATCTTTGATACTAGGAGGGCCTTTTTGAAGGAGCTCATTTTCTTGCAGGCTCCATCCTGGGCGCTCGACTATGTAAAACAATTACAAACCTCCACTAACAAAGTGGGCTTTCTTTTACAGGTAGGATATTTTCGAATTGTCAGCAGGTTTTTTGTGCCAGGCAGGTATCCGCAGAGCGACGTAGATTTTGTGACCGATAAAATTTCTGTGGACGTGAATACGGTCAATATGACTGATTATGAAGGAAACACAGTAAGAAGGCATCAAAAAGATATTCTTGAATACTTGGGTTTCCGTGGATTTGATAAGTCAGCAGGCGAGGCATTGCTATCCGAAGCCGAGCGTCTAGCTCATGTGCAAACCCGGCCCCATTTAATTTTTCAGGGGATGGTCAGTTTTCTTCAGGAGCACCACATAGAAATCCCCACCTACCAGATCATAAAAACCATACTCGATAAGGCGCTTGCCACCGTTGATAGCAACCTGGAAGCGATTTTAACGACTAACCTGGGGTCCCCTCACGAAACGGAATTTATTGCACGTTAAGGTTTTGAAATCATACTAAGCGGTCTATATTCTTAAATTGAAATGCATGTTGGATTCGAACGTATTTTGGTCTTAAACCATTTTCATTTTTTCTATAGGCATGTGCATGGTTGGGATGACGGACCAACCATTGCAGATGGTGCATCTACTGATATACGGGTTGGCCCTATAGCATTTCCCATTGTTAAGACCAGAATTTGGGCCGGGTAAGTTAATGGTCAGGCCGCTTTTTCGCAGTTGCCTGGTTAAGGTCGTAATCCTTTCGTGCCTTGCTTTAAGCAAGTCCCATTCTAAAAAATATTGGAAAGGTTACCGGTAAAAACTCCTCACTTCCCCAAATGGCTTTTAATCTCTCATAAATGATGTCAACTGGATTGCTTCCTAGTTCTCTTTGGTAATTTTTTACTGCGGACCAGGTATTTAGATATCCGAAGATATGGTACAGAGACCATTGTAATGTTTGCGAAAAATTTGGGGTGTAGAGTTGGTGAAATGGGAAGGGGATCGTTTTGTACGCTTCATCTATGTATTTCCTTTCCTTATCCCAATATTCCCCGAGAATTTCACGGTATAAGTAAATAGCTTGCTAAAATCGAATACGATCGATCGTAAAAGGAGTCAGTATTAGCGGATCAGTACTGTTTTGCAAGTTCAGCCTAGAATTTACGACCAGTAAATCTTTCCCATCTTTAGCTATCGCCGTTGGAAACTGAAACTTTTCGCTTTTATATGTGTCGGTAACTACGGCGTTCAAAAATTGATCATCAAGTTTTAGCTTCACAATTGAATTATTCGCGTTTCTCACTACGTAAAGAGTGTTATAATCAATTAAAAGGCCATCTCCGTTTGTCAGATTTGCTCCTCCGGTTTGAATTTCGGAAACCTCTTTAGTTTGAATAGAGACACGGAATAATTTTCCCGTATTTGTTTGTACGATGATTAGGTAACGCTGGTCCAGCGTTACCACGATGCCGTTGGCATTAAAGCCGCTCTGGTACTGAAAGACCGTTCCTTCGAACGAAAGCCAATTAGTCAGCGAAAGAGTTCCATTTGAACTTTTGTCTACTTTATATAACACAGGATTATAACTATCTGTTACGTAGGCGTCCCCAGTTAAGGTAGTGGCGATATCATTAACAAAAGTATTGGTTGCCTGTGTGTTAAACTTTGAGACTAGACTTTTCTTCGCAGCGTCATATATAAAAAGCTTTCCTGTCGCACCACCCGCTATAAATAAACGGCCGAAAACGTCAAGTTTGATACCTGTGGCAGCGGCTCGTTCATCTTGACCAGCAGGAAGATAGGAGAGAGTTTTCTCGTTCCTAACATTTCCTTGCTGCACTTCTCCGTTTCTTACACTTCCGACATAGAAGTCTTTTTTGATAAAATCGAAAGCAATACTTTCAGGAAAGAATCTTTCTACAGGAACCAGATAAGTAGAAAATAAGGGTCCGCTTTTGCCTCCCCCTTGACCGGGAAGATCTTTACAGCCTGGGGCAACCCCTAATACAGCGGCTAGAAGTAATAATTGCGCTGCAACACGTACAGCGGACTTTAATGGGTGCAATGATTTCACGATTATAATTTTAGTCTTACATGCGGAAATGTCGGGACATAAGATCAACGAACCGCTACCTATCTCAAATGTTACATGACTCGAGATCGTTTGCATGAATTTTATTGGACATATGACCGGAGCTTCATTTTGTGTTCTTTTACTTCTTGAGGTCGCTTTGTAAGCCTTCTTGCTCTCAAGCAATAATAGACCTGTGATAGCAAATGAGGGGAGACGAAAGGGTCTCATTAACCAAACCTTTTACTGCAGCAATCGGCACGGATGTGATCAACGGCACAAGCCGTTTACCGTCTGAACGTACTAGCCAAGCATTGTTGTCATTTGCCTCTACTGTATTTGTGCTTAGTCCTAAACGCACCAATTTGTCCTTCACCTATTGGGAAGTCTCCTTTTACGGCAGACTCTCCTGCTTGATAAATGAAAATTGGGGTGAATATAAAAACAAGGAGTGTGTCACAAAAGGAAAACACCGTCATTTTTGGGTAAAACCAAGCAGCCCTAGAGAGATAAATGAAGACTGTTCAGGCGAACCCTATGTTCTTAATGTACAATATATTCCGTTTCGTGAAGGCACACCTAAAAGGGAAATTCCCTCCAATCCTTAACGCATCGCGAAAACTAGGAAAATACGCCCCGTCACTTTTGTGGCCTGTCGAGCGCTCTAGCCTTTCGACCTCTTGCCGTAAAGGGCGCTGCCACTAGCGGGAATGCTTGATTGGAACGGGGGTCTATTACAATCCGTCCGGCGACAGCAGCTACAGCTGGGCATAGGCTCAGTTCGATCCCGCGAGAGCACCTTAGAATGGAGTCAATTCTAGAACAGGCCCCAAATTAAGGCCATAGGGAACGACAGAGCATTCACCCTTACTGAGTCTCGTTATAAGTGGACGGAATTATACGTTCTGATTACTGACGCCCTAGCAATTGAATATTTCCTATTAGATACTTGCAGCTTGCCTGCAGCGAAGTCGTAACGATTTTGGTACTTTATTTTAAACAATCAGGTCGGAAGGAGCAGCCTTCGACAGGCCGTAAAGTGGGTGGAGTTGCACAATAAGCTTTCTCCAAGGGTGAATTTCATTTCACCTTCAAGAACTTGAATCCACATGCTTCGATACATGTGCTGCCGAATGTGATTAATGTATCTGAGTGAAGAGAATAATAGTAAACAGATTTAGTTTGGTCTGGGCTGATGAGTTGTATGGTACTACTATTAGTCGTATGAAAACTGCCTGAATTAGAAAATGTTCCTGAAAAGGTAGAATCTTTTTTAAACAATAATAATGAGTTTTTACCATTAGGAACTTTTGTCCAGGGTACGGAATTTCCAGGACTGATCATAGTCTCAACAAGGGTCCATTTGCCAATCAGCCCAGCAGATAGATCCACAACCTGTTGTGCCTTCTTACAGGAGCTTAACACAACAATGCCCGCAATTATAAGTTGATAAAATTGTCTTCTCATTCCGCTAATTTAATGAACATAAAATCAATTGGCATCCAAGAGCGTATTGATTTATAATATATGCATGTATTGTTTACAACCACGAGGTGGCAGGATTCGAAGAATTCCGTTTGGAACAACTTAGGGCTTGGTGGTCGAGTCTGTAGCTTTTTTTTGCCTTAGATAAGTCTTGTACGAATCCTTGATGTAGACCAGCATATCGTATTCGGTGAATTTCTGGATCTCGTCATACGACGGGCGGTAATTTCGCCTGAACTTCTCCAGCTCGTCTCCGTCAAGACCGGTCAAGTCGGCTATTTGCTGCCTGGAATATCGGGAGTCAACGTAGCGGTCATGCTCATCCTCGATCAGATCGGCTTGAAAGCGCCTCAATCTTTTGCGCTTCGCGGAGTTAGCCAAATACTCTAGTCCGCTTATGGGATGAAAAAGAGAGCCGACAATGGTACTTGCCACTGAGGGGCGGCGGTAATTGAAGATTTCGGCATTTTCAAACCGGCGGTTGAGTGAATCCAGTTTCGGGTTTCTATGCGCCATTACCTGGACCTCGGGAAGCAGATACTTTTGTACATGGAGGAAAACCTGCATTTTTTGCGCTCCAGCCTGACCAGCCACATAATAATATCTCCCGTAACCCAGCATATAAAACTCAATAGAATCCCTGGGCGCGGCAGTTACCGAATAATAGCCAGAATGATCAGTTAGCTCCCCCGAGCCTTTTGCTTTGTTGCGTACGCTTACTCCTTCAAGCGGTGTCTGCGTCTCAGCGTCATAGACCTTTCCGGTTAATACCACCTGCGAAAAAGCCGGAGCAACTACCAGAAAGACGCTGAAAAAGCTTAAAAACGAAGCTACTACCCGCTTACGATTAGGACCAAAAAATCTCAAGCGTATTAAAATCTTTTCTGCAGATAAACCATAATTCGCCACTGTCGCTTACCTCAAAGGTATTTATATCTTCCCGATCGCGGCGTATACGTAGTCCATCCGAAGGCAAAGCCGGCAGACCGCAAACCCGGAACTTGTAGCTTTCATAGCGAGCGGTATACGAGCCGTTAAGGGTTTGGACAAGTGTCAGCGAAGATTTATTTCCAGACACTAAAAACTCCTTTTCTGTATATATATTCTGTTCGTAGCCAAAATTTTCTCCATGATCCTCATACATGAAGCTATGGGCTTCAACTTCGGTATAATACACATTGAGTTGTAGTTCTAAGATTTCGTGCTCACCAGTGTACTGCATAACGGGGTATTCGGGGATCACCGAACCCGCTTTTATAAATATGGGTAACACCTCCAGGGGAGTGCTAATCGTGTATTCTGCCGAACCGGTGAACGCCCGGTTGTCCCAGTAGTAATACCATACGCCTTCGGGAAGATATACAACAGCATTGATAAGTCCTGGCTCACACACTGGAAATACAAGGATCTTGTCACCAAATGTAAACTCATTCTCCCTACCATGATTGCTCACCTTCTTTTGTTCGTGCATGACCAGCGGCCGCAAAATCGGGAAGCCGTACCGGTGATGTTCCCAAAAGACTGAGTACAAATAGGGCAAAAGTTTGTAGCGCAGTTCAATGTATTTTCGGCAGACAGATGTGTAGGGCTCGCCGAAGGACCATGGCTCACGTTCGGGCGTATCGCCGGCCGAATGCGCCCGCATCAACGGCGCGAAAACACCAAGCTGGATCCACCTGGTAAATAATTCTCCATCTGGCTGGCCAGTAAATCCGCCAATGTCTGACCCGCAAAAGCTTATACCTGAAATGCTCAGGCGCTGGCACATGGTGTTGGCAAGCTTTAAGTGACCCCAGCTGGCTACGTTGTCGCCCGTCCAAACCGATGAATACCGCTGGACGCCTGCATACCCGGAGCGCGTAATTGTGAACGGGCGTTTGACCTGTTGTTTTTTTAAGCCCTCGTAGGTCGCACGAACCATTTGCATCCCATAGATATTATGTGCTTTACGGTGGGAGCCTCTGTTCCCATCGTAGTTGTGCCGTACATCATTAGGGAAAGTGCCCAGCCCAAAAACGGCTGGTTCGTTCATGTCATTCCATATGCCGGCGATCCCAGTCTCCACATAATCTTTAAATAGCCCGCCCCACCATTCACGTACCTCGGGATTGGTGAAATCGGGGAATTGGCATCTTCCCGGCCAAACATGACCTTCCATAAAGTAATCGTCGCTGCGCCTGCAGAAGTAGTTTTTTTCTTTCGCGTCCTTGTAGATATAGTAATTCTCGTCCACCTTGATACCCGGATCAATGATGACCACTATTTTAAATCCGTCGCTCTGCAGCTCGCGGATCATTCTGCGCGGATCGGGAAAATACTTTTTGTTCCATGTAAAGCAGCGATAGCCGTCCATGTAGTCGATGTCCAGGTAAATGGCGTCACAAGGGATGTGTTTTTCCCTGAATTTCGCCGCGATGTCCTTGACCTTTTTTTCGGGGAAGTAACTCCACCTGCATTGATGGTATCCTAGAGCCCACATGGGCGGCATAGGATGCGTTCCCGTGAGGCTGGCGTATCGCTTAACCACATCCATCATGTGTGGGCCATGGATATAATAGTAGTTAAGCTCACCCCCATCAGCCCAAAAACTAATCTTTTCCTTGTCTTCGAGGCCAAAATCAAAGTAAGATCTAAAGGTATTGTCAAAGAACATTCCGTAAGCTGTTCCGTTATTGAGTCCAATGTAGAAGGGAATGTTGCGATATAAGGGGTCCTGATCGCGCGTAAAGGCGTAGGTATCACTGGCCCAGAGTGTGAACCGCTTTCCTTTTAAATTAAAGTCTGTTGGTTTGTCACCCAGGCCATAGAAGCTTTCTTCAGCCCTACCTCGTTTCGTACAGTATATATAGTAACCTCCGAAATCGGTGTTCTCCTCCCAGTGCATGGGCTGGTAATCTTCGCTGACAATTTGATCATCCGGATCGGTAAAACTCACCTGAAATGTCTCTTTGGCAACGAGACAGTTTACGGTGTTTGTTGAGATACGGTAGAGCTGTTCGTTCTCCAAAAAATCGATACGTGATATTCTCCGATCGCCGGAGATGACGGCATACGAGAAATCGGCCAGGAAGACTCTTTGGGGGGCCATCCTAACGCGTATGATCTCGTCACTGACGACCGTAATGGCAACGGTCGAACGCCCGTCGCTAAATAAGTATTGGTTGCCTTCAATCCGGTAGCTTGTTACGGGTTGAAGGTATTGTTTGGTGACTGGAGCGATCTCGGTAATAACCGTCTTGATCTGCTGTTCCATCAATTCGTCACTCACCTCCTCGGTTTGAGTACGGGCGGCTTCCATGGCGGCAAGCTGAGCGGCCTGCTGTTCTACTCCGGGTCCCGGATTAACTAAACTGTTTTCGGATTGATCGACCATGGATTGATTACTATAAACAAGGAAAAATAGGATAATTATTGTAATGCCTCTTTAACTCTCTTATTTTAGTTGAAATCCAAGGCCCAAGGCCCATTCAGCTAGCAGCTCCAATACCATGTTTAAAATCTTACGGTCTCCTTTTATGCTTGCCGTATTGGCGGGACTTGTATGGGTGCTTAACCACAAGCAGAATATCCTTGCAGAGACGCCGCTTTCGGCGCTTCCTCCCATAGGTCGTTTTTTTGACCCCTATCATGGTTTTTGGACGAATGCGGCTTCAAGCGATTCAGACAGTCACGTGGAGATCAAATTGCCGGGTATATTAAAACCCGTAAGTGTTATCTATGACCTCCAGCGCATCCCGCACATTTTTGCCGCAAACGACCCCGATCTCTATTTTGCCCAGGGCTACATTACAGCGAAAGACCGGCTCTGGCAAATGGAGTTCCAAACGATGGCTGGCGGGGGTAGGATTTCGGAGATCATAGGCCAGCGGGCACTCGATTATGACCGCTTTCAGCGGCGCTTAGGGATGAATTACGGCGCGGAAAGAAGCCTTGACACGATGATGAAAGATGCGGTATCAAGGAGAATGTTGCTTTCGTACACCGCAGGGATCAATGCCTGGATCGATCAGCTGGACCCGCGTGATTTCCCCATTGAATACAAACTGTTAGACTATGCTCCCGAGCACTGGTCTCCCCTTAAATGCATGCTGCTGCTTAAAAGCATGGCCGCTACACTTTCGGCCGAGAGCGACGCCGCATCGATGACTGCAAACTTGAAAAAGTTTGGTCCGGGGGTTGTCAATGATCTTTTTCCCGATTATCCCTTTCAAGAAAGCCCGGTCATTCCTCAAGACACTAAGTGGCCTTTTAAGCCTCTTGCCCCTGGGATCGGGAGTGCCGCTGCCCCAGCAAAAAAGCCTTTAAGCCGCCTATCTTTGATGCAAAGCGGACTTGGCCAAGGCGAACTATGGAGCCATCCACTGGAGGCAAAACCGGGCGAAGACGCCGCGGCAATAGGCAGCAACAACTGGGCTGTGTCGGGTTCCAGGACTGCCAGTGGCCGGGCGATGCTCGCCAATGACCCCCATCTTACCCTGAGTTTGCCGTCGATCTGGTATGCTGTTCAACTTAATGCGCCGGGGATCAATGTGGAAGGAGTATCCCTGCCAGGAGCCCCCGGAGTCATTATCGGTTTCAACGACCATATAACCTGGGGGGTAACAAACGTTGGTGCCGGTGTTCTTGATATATATCACGTCGAATGGAAAGACCGCTCCCATACCGCATACAGGTACAACGGAGGCTGGCGCCCGGCCCGGCGCAAAATTTACGAAATAAAGATACGGGGCAGGTCCAGCTTTAGGGATACGGTCATGTTTACACATCAGGGACCTGTGGTTCAGGATGCGCATTTTCGTCCAAAACAAGGCAGCATGGTTCCCGGGGATATGGCCGTACGGTGGACTGCACACGAGGGTTTTAACGAACTCAAGGCTTTTTATCTCATCAATAAGGCCGGCCGTTACGACGATTTTGTCAAAGCCCTTAAACTTTACGGTTCTCCCGGCCAAAATTTCGCTTATGCCGACGATCAGAAGAATATCGCCATGTGGGTCAATGGGAAGTTTCCGGTGAAATACCGGGATGAGGGAAAGTACATACTCGAAGCGAAAGATTCATCCAATGAGTGGAAAGAGTATATACCGCATGATCAGCTTCCGCATGTCCTTAACCCTCCCAGGGGCTTTGTTAGCTCAGCCAACCAAAGCAGTACCGCGCCAGATTATCCCTACTACATCAATTGGCAGTTTGGTTCGCCTTACCGGGCGTTACGCATCAATTCGGTTCTCGGCGGAACGCACAAAGCGACAGCAGATAGCCTTCGCAGGATGCAAACAGACGTGTTTAACACCTATGCCCGGGAAGTCCTGCCGCTGCTTATCACTGAGCTGCGCCCGGAAACTCTAAATAAGCGGCAAAAAACAGCGTTGGGTGTTATTCGAAGCTGGCGATATTTGAACGATGCCACGGCCACGGCCCCGGCGATCTTTGAACAATGGGCCACTACTATGCAGACGATGATCTGGGATGAATTTGACAGCACCGGTCTTATGGCTCCAAGCCGCGATCGTACCTTGAAGCTTCTGTTGACTGAACCAACGTCACCGTGGTTTGACATTAAAAAGACCAAACAAAGTGAAACCAGATCAGATGTGATAACCGCCTCCTTTAAGCAGGCTATTGACAGTCTTTCAAAGAATTTTGGGAAAGATCCTCAAAGCTGGCAATGGTACCGGGTTAAGAGCACGTCGGTCATGCACCTTCTTAACATTGACGCTTTTTCAAGGCTTAATGTCAAAACCGGCGGTGGATCGGGAATCATAGACGCTATCACACATCGAACAGGGCCCTCCTGGAGAATGGTTGTTGAGCCAGGGCCAAAGGCATTAGCCTACGGCGTTTATCCCGGGGGTCAATCTGGCAACCCCGGTAGCTTTTGGTATGATAATATGCTTGATCCATGGATCGAAGGGAAGTCCTACCGGTTGATCTTTTGGACGACACCTGCAGAAAACGTCCTGCCGACGCTCAATACGATCAAAATGAATCCAAACCCGCGTTAACTATGGCAATAAAGATCATCGTCATTTTACTGTTTTGTGGCTTGCTTGAACTTGCACTTCCGTGGTACACGATAGCCATCGTACCCCTTGTTATTTGCTTCATCGCCCCTTCCCGAAGCTGGATTGATTTCTTTTGCGGCTTTGTCGCTATTTTCATTTTATGGCTCGGCGTAGAGTTAATTCATGACCTGCCTAACGGGGGACTGCTATCGGGTAAGGTGGCTGGTATGATCCATCTTCCATCACGCTGGGCCTTACTTCTTGTGAGCGCGGCCATCGGAGGCTTTATCGCTGGGCTCTCGGCGCTTTGCGGTTATTACCTTCGAAGTTTGACGGTAGTCCAGGACCGCAGGGTTCGATGACGTCACCGAGTTACTCAGGCAGCATGGGAGATAGCTCTTCTAAGGTCCGGGACTTCACGGGTATTTCGTCCAATTCTTTTGAGGAAGAAGCGCTCAGACAATTTCATTACCAATACCACCATGTTTCTGTCTACCATGACTTCGTTGACCTTTTAAAGATCTCCCCAAAAAAAGTTCACGAAGTGAGTTCAATTCCGTTTTTGCCGGTAGAACTTTTTAAAACCCACAAAGTTCTGAGTGCGCATGTCCAGGCGCACGTGATTTTTCGTAGCTCGGGAACAACAGGGTTAGCGACCAGCGAACACCATGTTGCTGATAGTGAGCGTTACCGGCTAAGCTTTAGAAGGAGTTTTGGGCTTTACTATGGCAGCGTCTCAGACTATTGTGTCCTCGCTCTGTTGCCCTCATACCTTGAGCGTAACGATTCATCGCTGGTCTTCATGGCCCAAGACATGATCCAAGAGAGTGGGCATAAAAGCAGTGGCTTTTATTTGGATGATCTAGCCCGGCTTTCGTCTTTGCTGATCGAGTTGAATGCTCAAAGACAAAAAACGCTCCTACTTGGAGTTACCTTCGCTTTGCTTGATCTGGCGGCCTTTTACGTGGGCCCGAAGTTAGAGAATACGGTGGTCATGGAAACCGGAGGAATGAAGGGGAGGCGCCGGGAAATGGTGCGAACTGAAGTGCACGAAATTCTTAAAAGCGCGTTTGGGGTCGCTGCCATACATTCGGAATATGGAATGACTGAGCTTTTGTCACAGGCCTGGTCTGGGGGTGAAGGGGCATTTCGGGCACCTCCCTGGATGCGGGTTTTACTGCGGGAAAGCAATGACCCGCTAAGCCTGGAAAACAGCGGCCGTGCCGGCGGCCTCAATATTATTGATCTTGCGAACCTCTATTCATGTTCATTTCTAGCGACGCAGGATTTGGGAAAGCTATCTAGCGACGGCACATTCCAAGTTCTGGGCCGCTTTGACGCCAGCGACATCAGAGGTTGCAATTTGCTCGTGGAGACGGGTTGATAAGCGGTGTAACTCCGTTAGCTTTTGGGATATCACCATTTTGTCCTCCGCCGACTTTGCCAGCTTGAGCGCCAACCGAAAATTTTCTTCGGCCCTCGCAGTATTCACTCCCGTGTAGAGATACCCCATCAAACAGTGGTAAAAATGGCTACCAGGCATATTGAGGCGTTGAGCCTCATTTAAAGCCACTAGTTTCCCGGCCGTTTTAGATAATGCAAAAAGGCGGTTCATGGACGCCGCAGGAGAGAAGTCAATTTCTAGAAGCCTATTGTAAAGTGACAAGATACGCTCCCATTTATCGGCAGCGGGGCTATCTGATGCGTGCATGGAAGCGATCGCGGCCTCAAGATGGTATGAAGTTAGGACACTTCCACTAGCCGCTAGCTTAAGGTAATGGTAGCCCTGGGCAATGAGTTCCGCATTCCACAGCGTCCTGTCTTGTTTTTCATAATCTACCAAGCTGCCATTTACAGTCCTCGATTCGAAACGGGAAGCATGAAAGCACATAAGAGCCAGCAGCGCCATTGTTTCAGGCTTGCCGGTTAGCTGGTGTTCTGCCAGCATATAAGTTAGGCGCATTGACTCCAGGCAAAGGTCCTTGTGAACGGTTGTCTTTTTTGAGGCCGAAGAATATCCCTCATTAAAGAGGAGATACAAGGTCTTTAGAACCGAATCAAGACGCGCTTCAATTTCGTGAGAACTTAACCCCGACCCGAGGTTTACCTTACGCAACGTTTCTTTTGCCCTGGACAAGCGTTTGCACACGATTTCGCTCGAGGAGATAAACGCACCAGCAATCTCTTCCATACCAAAACCAAAGAAGACCCTTAGCGCAAGGCCCATTCGTGAGCTCACATTAACGGCCGGGTGACAGATCACAAAAAGCATGTTAAGCTGACTATCCTCAAAAAAGCGGTCGGGAAATTCGGCATCACGGTCGTCTGCAGCAGGTTCTTCCCGACGAAGTACCGGGACGATCTTATCCTCAAACAGCACATTGCGTCGAAGGTGATTCCTGGATCTGTTGCTTGCGACGGCAAATAACCAGGCCTTTGCATGGAGTGGAACCCCACTGATCGGCCAGGTTTCTGCAGCTGCAAGAAAAGTTTCGCTGACGATGTCCTGGGATTCGCACGGATCAATCCCGAAGGACCGGCATAGAAAACTCATCAGCTTTTTACGCTCGGTCTTGTGCAGTAAAGGCAGTAGTTGCGGGTCCCGGCTTTCCAAGGAGACTAAGCCGGGATAAGGTCTCTTACTTCAACATTGCCCCCATTAAGAATACTCGGGCAGCCCTTGGCCAGTTCAACAGCCTCTTCCATTGAACTAGCCTTAACAGTTATCGCGCCCACAATGATTTCCTTGACTTCGGCATAGGGACCGTCTGTAATGACATTTTCGGGTTTTACCGTTCTGCCTTTAGTACCGGGTCTAAACCCTCCGGCATATTTGCCTTCAGCAGCTATACTACCAATCCAGTCTGCCCACACTTTTTCAATGGCCAGTATTTCTTCTTGCGTTGGCTTAACGGAATTTACTTCGGACCCAAGACGCGATTCCCTGAAAATTAAAATGAATTCTTCCATAACGATTTGGTTTGATTTGTTTGAGTATTTGAGTGTTTATAAGCTAAGACAATCGACAAGCGATTTCCTGACTGCATATTTTCAATTTTTGTTGCTGACCTATTGAAAGCTAAGCAGATAATAATTTTTCTTTCCTTTTTGAATAACCAGAAACCGGCCGGCCAGAAGGTGCTCCCGGGTGATGACCAGGTCGGGACTTGTAAGTTTTTCTTTATTCATACTAAGCCCCCCGCCCTGGATCATTTTGCGTGTCTCGCCCTTTGAAGAAAAGATTGAAGTCGTCGTGCTAAGCAACGTGAGTACGTCAACGCCGTCGTCCAAAAGGCTGGTTGTCAGAGCGAATGATGGGACGGAATCGAAGATTTGGTTTATATCAGTCTCTGAACAGTCTCGCAGGAAATCAAGGCTCCCCTCCCCAAACAAGAGTTCGGAGGCGCTAATCGCTTTGTTAAGTTCGCCCTCACCATGAATTCTAAGGGTTAGATCTTTGGCGAGCGCACGTTGAAGCACACGTGCATGCGGGGCCCCGGCGTGTTCCGTTTCGAGCGACTCAATGTCATGACGGTTGAGAAATGTGAAATACCGTATGTAACGAGCGGCTTCGTCGTCGCTCGAGTTTAGCCAGAACTGGTAGAACTGGTAGGGGCTTGTAAGAGAGGCATCGAGCCAAACATTGCCTTCGGTCGACTTACCAAACTTGGTCCCATCGGCCTTCAACAGAAGCGGACTGGTGAGGGCGAATGCCTCACCCTGTGCCATGCGCCTGATAAGTTCAGTGCCGGCCGTAATATTTCCCCACTGGTCCGAACCGCCCATTTGAAGGATCACGTTTTTGTGTTTAAAGAGATGGTAAAAATCGTAACCCTGAAGGAGCTGGTAAGAAAACTCGGTAAAGGACAATCCGGTTTCCATTCTGTTTTTAACAGAGTCCTTGGCGATCATGTAATTAATCGTCAAATGTGTCCCGGCTTCACGTAAAAAGTCCAGTAATTTAAACTCCCCCAGCCAATCATAATTATTGGTGATCTCGGCGGCGTTGGCAGGATCGTCGAAGTCAAGGAAACGAAGAAACTGAGACTTTTGCCGGTCTAGGTTAATAGCGATCGTTTCTAAAGACATTTGCGGCCGTTCCTGCGACTTGAAAGAGGGATCACCAATCATTCCAGTCGCCCCACCCATGACGATCACCGGCTTGTGACCTGCCCGCTGAAAGTGGGCAAGAAGCATGATTGCGACCAGATTTCCGACCGTGAGTGAGGGAGCGGTAGGATCAAACCCAATGTATCCCGCTACCTTACCGTTCAGCAAAGCCTGCTCAGTTCCAGGCATTATATCCTGAATCATTCCGCGCCAGCGAAGCTCTTCGACGAAATTTGCACTTTGATTCATTTGGCCAAAGATACTTTCCCGATACGAGCTCCGGTTTGCACTAGTTCGCCGATGGCCTGCGAAACACGTATCATGTTTTGGGCGGTGTCCCTAAGGGCTTCATTTAAACCGGCAGGTTCATTGCCTATAGCGATTAGGGCATCAAAATATTCGGCCCATGTTCCATTTGGAACTAAGGGGACACTGCCCGCAAGCGCTATTACTGGTATGTTAAGGGCTTTGGCTTTACGCGCCACCTGAAACGCACCTTTACCCATGAGTGTTTGGTCATCGATCTTACCTTCACCGGTTATCACCAGGTCTGCTTTTCCTAAAGCCGCCTCAAAGCCTGTTAAATCCATAAAGTAACTGCCTCCACTGACCAGCCCGGCATTTAAGAAGGCAGCAAGTCCGGCTGCCGCACCACCAGCCGTGCCCGAGTAGGTCATCTGTGCCATATTCTTTTGTGTTTGCTGCAAGGTCACATCGTTGAACCTCGCGAGTGCCTTTTCCAGCGTGGCAACGGCACCAGAATTTGCACCCTTTTGGGGACCAAATATTTTCGCCGCGCCCCCGGGACCCAAAAGAGGGCTATCGACATCACAGAGGATGACGAGACGGGTTAGAAAGATGCGGGTGTCGACATGAGAAACATCCACGGAATGCAGCTCCGTTAGATCTCCGGGCAAACGTGAGCGAGCTAGTTCCATCCCGGCTGCATCCAGGAAGCGCACGCCGAGAGCCGTTAAAATCCCTGTTCCTCCGTCAACCGTCGCCGAACCCCCCATAGCCAGTAGGATGACCTTGACTTTTTGGTCCAGCGCGTGCCTGATAAGTACTCCTGTACCAAAACTGGACGCCCGAAGCGGATCGAGTTCATTTTGATTAAGCAGGCGAAGGCCCGAAGCAGCCGCCATTTCAATTACCGCGACCGAGCCCTCGTAAATGAGACCATGAGAGGATCTTATGGGCCTGCCCAAGGGGTCCCAAGTGTCACAGGTAATCGTTTCGCCGTTAGAAAACGCGGTGATCAGCTCTCCTGTCCCATCGCCACCATCGGCAACAGGAAAAACATCGGCTGTGAAGTCAAGCCTGCTCTCACTTAAACCGGTATAAATGGCCTGGGCTGCCGAAGCAGCATCAAGACTGTTCTTGAAGGCGTTTGGAGCAATGAGAATGTGCATGATCAGACATCTTTTCGCAAGGTTTCAAGCGGAGGCTTGTTCAGTATCCCCCTACTGCCTAAAAGCCCAATGATAACCGTTAAGAGCGCCACAGCAAGGGCTAGCAGTAAAGCCGGCAACAGTTCGGGGACAAATTCTGCCTTGAAACTAAATTTGGCCAGTGTCCAGCTTGCTGCAAGGGCAAGCAGGACCCCAGTTAAGGAAGCAAGCAGACCGAGAAACAGGTATTCCAGGCCCGTAATAATCAGGATCTGGTTGCGGCTTGCTCCCAGGGTGCGCAATAGAACACTCTCCTGGATACGCTGGTATTTGCTCATGCGAACCGAAGAGATTAGGACGACAAGTCCGGTGAGGATGCTAAATCCAGACATGAACCGGATCACAAAAGCGATCTTCGCAAAAATATCGTTCAAAACCCCGAGTACAAGATGAAGGTCGATAAGGGAGACGTTTGGAAACTCGTTAAGGACCTCCCGTTGGTAGTTAGAGCTTTCGTTGATGTTTCGGGCACGGGTTAGCAGAACCCCGAATTGCGGCGCTTCCTCCAGAACGCCTGTTGGAAAGACGAGTAAAAAATTGGTCTGAAATCCGTTCCAGTCAATGCTTCGCAGACTGCCAACGACGGTAGCCAAGGGTAAGCCTTGTACATTGAAGAGCAGCCGGTCGCCGATCTTGAAGTGATTGCGAAGCGCATAGTCCTCTGCCATGGAAATACGCGGAGTATCTGAATGAGCCTTTAACCGGGCTTCAAATACGCCAGCACTAAGTTTCTCCGAAGAAATCAAGGAGTCCCGGTAAGTCGCCCTGATCTCATGCATCAAGGGCTCGACAGACGCCAAACGCCTTGTTCCCGACTTCTTGATCTGATTTGCCGTTTGTCCGTTAACTTGTTCAATCGTCATTGTCACTACCGGCTCCTGCTGCAAAATGGGCAAGCCAAACTTTTTTGTGAGGTTGGCTAGTTTGTATTTTTGGTTGTTCTGAATATCGAACAGGATCAAATTAGGTCTGCCCGGTCCTGAAGACATGTCTATGCGCCTGAGCAACACGCTTTGTACGAAGATCAGCGTACAAATAAAAGCTGTCCCCAGGCCGATCGAGATCATGAGAATGATCGTTTGGTTGTTGGGCCGGTACAAATTCGAAAAGCCTTGCCTGAGGAGGTAACTCCAGGACTGTTTAATTAGCTGCCGTATAAAAAACATTAGCGAATATGCGGTGGCGGCCAGGATGAGAAAAGCGGCAATGAGCCCCAGCATGAAATAGACCGTTTGCTCCACACTTCCAAGTTGGAAACGTGTAAAAACGGCGATGAAACCGAAAATAGCTCCATAAACCACCCATTGAAGAGGCTCTCGCCGTTTTGTCGCTTCGAGCGAAAGCCTTAGCGTGTTCAGCGGGGAAATATTTCGGATGGAGACCAGAGGCAGCATTGCGAACAATAAAGAAATGATCACGCCCAAAACCATCCCCTGACCTATCGCCGGCCATGAAAGGTCAGACGTGATCTTAAGCGGCAGCAAATCTTTAAACAGGATAGGAAAAAATTGCTGAACCATGATTCCAAGCAGAGTCCCAGCCAAAGACCCCAGGAAACCTATCCCGACGATCTGAATCAAAAAAATTAGGAAAGCCTGGATGGAGCTAACACCCAGGCAGCGTAGAACCGCAATCGCGCTAATTTTTTCGCGAATATAAATGTGAACAGCGCTTGCAACGCCTATCGACCCCAGTAAGAGGGCAATGAAACCAATGAGCGAAAGAAACCGCGTAAGATCACCAAAGGCTCTTCCTGTGTTCTCTTTTTTGGTTTGAACAGTCTCGGTATGATAGCCTTCCTTGTCAAGCACCTGGTCGAACCGCTCGTGAAGCCTTTTTAGCCGGCGCCCGAGCCCTGGGCCGGTCTGGTCAAACTTATAAAAGTAAACATAACGTATACGGCTACCCACCTGGACCAGTTTGGTGCTGGCGAGGTACGCTAAAGGGATATAGACTATAGGGGCTATGGTACTTGAAAATCCCGATTGTCCTGGCGCGTTATTGAGTATACCGGCTATGGCAAAGCTTTGCTCGCCGACCTTGATTGAATCACCTACCCGGGCTTTATACTGGGTCATTAACGTTTGATCCACTAACGCTTCACGGTGCCCGCGAAAGGAAGCCCCCGCGGAGACAGGGGTTGTCTCCAAAGTTCCATAGTAAGGAAAGTCTCCCTCGAGCGCTTTTATTTGTACAAGCCGGGAAGCCTGGCTTCTCTTGAAAATAAGCATGGAGGCGAAATCCCTTTCCTGAGAGCGTTTAGTACCAGGAATAGTAATTTCCCGGCTGACCACTTGAGAAGGCGCCTTATTACCAGAAACTGCAAGGTCGGCCCCAAGCAAGGTTGCCGCTTGAAGGTCGATGTCGTGCTCAAGGTTGTCACCAAAGGAGTAGATAGCGACCAGCGAAGCTATCCCCAAAATGATGGAGGCGACAAATAAACCGAGGCGTGTGAAGTTGTGCCGCGCGTCGCGGTAGGCCATTAGAAAAAGCCATTTCACATTCATAGCTTTCCTCCGCTGATGGTTAGCACCCGCTGCGCTTTCGAAGCAAGCTCCATATTGTGCGTGACCATGATCAGCGTCGTCCCGGCTTCTTTATTCAGATCGAACAGCAGCCGGGTCATTAGTTCGCTGTTCTTGAAGTCGAGGTTGCCTGTTGGCTCATCGGCAAACAGGATCTTAGGCCGGTTCGAAAACGCCCTGGCGAGGGCAACGCGCTGCTGTTCACCGCCCGAGAGCTGGGCAGGGTAATGAGCCGCCCGGCCGCTAAGACCTACTTTTTGGAGCAGTTCAAGGGCCTGTGACCGTATGTTCTTTTCTTTTCGAAGCTCAAGCGGAACCATCACATTCTCCAGTGCGGTCAAGGTGGGTAACAGCTGGAAATTCTGAAAAATAAAACCGACAAAGCGGTTTCTGACCTTTGCACGCTGATCTTCGTTCAGAATATCCAGCCTTACCTGATTAAGTTCAATACTGCCTGAAGTGATGCTGTCGAGTCCAGCACACAGGCCAAGCAGCGTTGTTTTGCCGCTTCCAGAAGGTCCCACGATTGCCGCGCTCGAGCCTTCTTGCAGTGAAAAACTAATGTTCGTTAAAACCCGGAGTGTGTTTGCCCCGCTTTGATACGTCTTGCACACGTCCTTAACGACTAAAATATCCATACAAGCGTTAACACTTAAACTTATATACGGTTAACCTGTTTAAAAATTTTAATTCGGTGCTTGGGGAATGAATAAAGGTTTGTTTAAGGCAGCTTGGTACTGGATAACAATTACTCAGTTCGCTTTTACAGTAATGGGTTGGGCTTGTAATACGGCGCCGAGCACCGATCCGAAGACGGCACAGGCAGCCCGTGGAACCCAGCGGTCACCGTCCGGGAAAGCGGCGAGCCCTGGAGAGACTGAGAAAACGATTTTGTTCTTTGGAAATAGCCTTACGGCAGGTTATGGCCTCGATGATCCCGCACAAGCTTTTCCGGCACTTATTCAAAAGAAGATCGACTCGCTTAAACTCCCCTACAAGGTCATTAACGCGGGGCTAAGCGGAGAAACCACAGCCGGTGGCCGCAGCCGGGTCGCCTGGCTACTAAAAAGCAATGTTGACATTTTTGTACTTGAACTGGGAGCCAACGATGGCTTGCGGGGCATTCCGGTTAGAGAGACGCGAAGCAACCTTCAGGATATCATCGATCAGGTCAAAGCGAAATATCCGCGGGCAAAACTTGTGTTGGCCGGCATGCTGGTCCCGCCCAATATGGGAAGTACCTATTCCACAGGTTTCAGCAAAATATTCCCTGAGCTTGCCGAGAAAAATCAACTGTCCCTGGTGCCGTTTTTGCTGCGGGGTGTCGCCGGAAATGCTGTGTTAAACCAGGCCGATGGCATTCATCCTACGGCAAAAGGTGCGGTCCTTGTTGCAAACAATGTATGGCCCGTACTTAAAAGCTTGTTGTAGACCATGCCAAAGACGGTATGAACTACCTAAGCCATTATTATTTCGACCGCAGGAGCAGTGTGCCGGAGGAAGTGCTTGGCGGAGCCCTGCCAGATTTGCTAAGAAGCTTTAACTCACGGTGGGTTTTAAACACAGAGACCATGTCTCTTGCAGACGGCTCCCCCGGTTCCTGGGCCTTGCTTAGGGGGTGGCAAAGGCACAGGGCCATTGATCGTGTTTTTCACTCCAGCGCATCCTTCGCGCGGGAAACCGCTTCGCTTAAGCTTGAGATAAAGCCTATTTTGATTGAAAGCCCAATATGGAGCTACTTTCTTGCCCATATTTTTTATGAGCTTAACCTGGATGCGGTGCTGCTTAAAGACCAGGTGGTAGATGCGGATCGTTTTTACCAGGATCTGGAAAATGCCAGCAGAGAGGACCTTCTTTTTTTCCTTGAACAAGCGGGTGCTCATGACGCTAAAAGTTTTTTTCCGCGGCTCGACAAGTTTATCCAATCCAGATACCTTTTTAGCTACGACCAGGGAAGCGGGATCACGTACGCCCTCGATCGTATCTGTTCCAGATTATGGAAACAGCCATTGACACCAAGGCAGAATGAAGCTTTGAGTGAACTTTGTGAGATATATCAGGAGCGGTTGCTTATTCTTTACCCCGAACTTTTAGCCGAAATAAGCCGTGGTATCGATCTCTAGAACTTGTATCTATCAGAATTGTATCTTTCAAGCGTAAGCCCGGCAGCTACGGGAGGTGATGGACACGCGAACGAAAGCAAAAACACGTATAGATCAGCTGAGTGAAGAGCTTAGCCTTCATAATTACAATTATTTTACCCTTGCCGCACCGGTCATTTCCGATTATGAATATGATCAGCTGCTCAGCGAGCTTGCTTCACTCGAGGCAGCGTACCCAGATTTTGCCCATGCAGACTCTCCAACCCGTCGAGTAGGTGGTGAGACGACAAAGCAGTTTGTTTCAGTACGGCATGCTTATTCCATGCTATCCCTTGGCAACACCTATTCCAGGGAAGAGCTGGTCGAATTTGATAAGCGGGTAAGAAAGCTTATCGGAAACACGGTTGAATATGTTTGTGAGTTAAAGTTTGATGGAGCCGCTATAGGTCTAACCTATGTTAACGGGACACTTACAACTGCGGTAACGCGCGGCGATGGAGTTACTGGTGACGACGTTACAACGAACATTAAAACGATAGGGCGTATCCCCTGGAATTTAAAAGGAGATTATCCACCCCAATTTGAACTACGCGGGGAGGTGATCATGCACCGTAAGGCGTTTGACAGATTGAATGCTGAGCGTGCCAGCCTTGGCGAGATCACCTATGCAAACCCGCGCAATTTTGCGGCCGGGACAATTAAACTGCAGGATTCGGCTGAGGTCGTACGCCGCCCACTAGACTGCTTCCTATATTCCCTTGCAGGGCCGCACCTACCGTTTACATCACATTGGGAATCTTTAAACGCGGCACAGTCCTGGGGGCTGCAGGTTTCTCCGCATCGTGAGTTATGCAGTAGTCTTGACGATGTTTTCAAGTATATCGACACGTACGAAACAGGGCGGTTCGACCTTGGTTATGATATCGATGGTATAGTGATCAAAGTAAATAGCATTAGCCAGCAGGAAGAGCTGGGGTTTACAGCGAAGACACCGCGATGGGCGATTGCCTATAAGTACAAAGCGGCCGAAGCCCGGACGATACTTTTGTCTATCGACTACCAGGTAGGAAGAACCGGCGCGGTAACTCCTGTTGCCAATCTCAGGCCTGTTCTGCTTGCGGGTACTACTGTAAAGCGGGCGACACTTCATAACGCGAATGAGATCAAGCGGCTTGATTTGCGAACCGGAGACACAGTTACCGTTGAAAAAGGCGGTGAGATCATTCCCAAGATCACGAGCGTGGTTTATGAATTACGGCCAACGGACGCCAATGAGACCGTTTACCCATCCTATTGCCCGGTGTGCGGGACTCAGCTTACCCGCAAGGAAGGCGAGGCGGTATGGTACTGCCTCAATGATACCGGATGCCGTCCTCAAATAATCGGAAAAATTCAGCACTTTATTTCAAGGCGCGCGATGGACGTCCAGGGAATGGGTGACGAGACGATTGAGACATTGTTCAACGCCGGTTTGATCAAAGACATCGCGGGATTATACCGGTTGAGAGAGCATGCTGATGCTCTTGTAAAAATGGACCGATTTGGCAAGCGATCTGTAGAAAATATGCTTTCTGGCATTGAAGAGTCGAAAAAAATGCCTTTTGAGCGGGTGCTTTTCGGCATAGGGATACGGTTTGTGGGCGCGACGGTCGCTCTAAAATTGGCAAGACATTTCAAATCAATGGGCGCACTGGCAAAAGCTTCATTTGAAGAGCTTACCGATGCCGATGAAGTTGGCGAAAAGATCGCTCAAAGTGTACTTGATTACTTTAGTGAAAGTGATAACCGCTTGCTCATCGAAGAATTGCGCGGTCTTGGCCTGTCTCTGACCATCGTTGAGGAAGAAAAGTTGCTTTTGAGTCATAAATTGGCCGATAAATCATTTCTGATATCGGGTACCTTTAGCGGGCGCAGCAGGCAGGAACTACTTGAAATTATTGAAGCGAATGGTGGCCGCATAGCATCTGGAGTATCAGCGAAACTGGATTACCTGGTTGCGGGCGAGAATATGGGACCTTCGAAACTAGAAAAAGCCGTGAAACTGAAAATTAAGCTAATATCTGACGAGGAGCTGCTGAACCTGTTATTATGAACCTGATCGAACACGTTAAAAACTACAGCGGCAACCTGGCACTTAAGCAAACCATCGCTAACGGAACAAAGGAGGCACAACCTGTTAGCTTCGAACAGGCCACGAAGTTTGCAGTGCTGTTCTATGTTCGCGAAGAAGCAGAAATGAATGCAGTCAATGATTTTATTTCATTTCTATGGTCTAAGAAAAAATCCACCTTCATCATTGGCGCTACAACGGGATTCCCCGTCGCTAAATCAAAGGTCACCAATATGAACTTCATCCAGCTTCGCGAAGATGAGATCACCTGGAATAATATTCCTAAAGGTTACCGGATCACCAATTACCTGGAGAATGAATTCGATATCCTCATCGATCTTACCCAGGAAGATTACTTTCCATTACTCTATGTCCTCGCTGCCGCCAAGGCCAAGATCAAAGTCGGGCGCTATGACCGTAACAAATACGAGCAATATCACTTTATGGTGGACACATGGCGAAAACCAGATATTTATAACTTCACGACACAAATAAAACAATACCTCCAAAGCCTGTGAAAGAAATGGGTTATAATTTTTTGAAAGGAACCGGAGTTGCGCTTGTAACTCCGTTCGATTATGAAGGAAAGGTGGATTTTGGCGCCTTGAAACGGCTTATCGACTATGTCATCGAGGGCAAAGTTAACTACCTGGTCGTCCAGGGTACCACCGGTGAGCCGTCTACAATGACCCGGGAAGAGAAATCACACGTGTTTGAATTTGTCCGTGAAAAGGTCAATTACCGGGTACCGTTAGTTGCCGGTATCGGCGGTAACAATACGCGTGAATTGGTAACTACATTGCAAAACTTTGACTACAGCGGTTTTGCGGCGGTACTCTCGGCAAGTCCATACTACAATAGACCGACTCAGGAAGGTATTTTTCAGCACTATAAAGCTCTGGCAGAAAACTCTCCTCTCCCTGTTATAATTTATAATGTCCCTGCACGAACGGCTTCCAATGTGTTGGGTGAGACGACGCTGAGGCTGGCTCACGAAGTAAAGAACATCGCGGGCATTAAAGAAGCTTCGGGACTGTTTGACCAGTTCAGTGAGATCCTTGCCGGAAGACCCGCAGGCTTTATGGTCATTTCGGGAGATGACTCAACGGCACTTCCTATGATCGCCATGGGTGCCGACGGTCTTATCTCTGTGGCAGCAAATGCCTTGCCGCTGATACTATCAAGAATGGTCTTTAATGCTTTAAAAGGAGATTTTGCTTTGGCAAGACTTGACCACCATCAATTGAGAATCATCCTAAGTCTTATTTTCCGGGAGGGCAATCCCGCTGGAGTCAAGTCACTGCTCTATTCTATAGGTATCTGTGACCCATTTGTAAGGTTACCGCTGGTTGCCGCCAGCGAGACTCTGGCAAGGGAACTTGCAGTCTTTAAAGAATTAGTGTCCTCCGTATCCTCATTATTCTAGGTACCCTCATTATCCCTAGGTAACTCAGCATTCTAGGTATTCTCTGTATGTTAAACCTCTGTATGCTAACATACAGGTGACTTGTTAAACGTTCTTTTTGTTTTGAATTTCTAGTCTAACTTCCTGAGCCAAGTTTTTAAGGTCCTGAAGTCCTTTTCGAACACGTGTTCCCGCAGCGCTATTTCCCTTGTTGTAAAATTTATCTGCATCTGCCTCAATATCAGCGATTAACAACTTGATCTGGTTGAATTTTTCCATGTTCGAAATCCTCTTTTTTGGTTTTGTTAGTTAATTAGCGTTTACAAGGTATACGGATTTATTTTAATAACCAACTTTTTAACGCCCTATTAGCTGCAATAGGACGCTCTAATGACGGTTTTTCGAACTATAGGTCGTCCCAAAGATCAAGGTTTAGCAAACCGCTGTATCATCGCCGTAAAGAGGCCGGCGGCGAGAGGTGAACTTTTATCTGCCAGGGTTCTGTCTCCATCCCGGTGAAGTTTTTCAGGTAATGGGGTATTGTGGGTGAATTTAGCCAAGCTTGTCAAGCGGGATCTGGCTTGAGTAACGCTGCGCGACCTCGTAGAAATTAAATAGCCCGGGACGTGAATGAAATCTAAGTCATCACCCGAAGCCACAAGACCAGAGAAGGCCGTCCCCTGGGTAAGGTATGGATTTTGAACGCCCTCAACCCAGCTCAGCCGTTGCAATCTGACGAAGTTCATACCGGTCTCAAGCTGGATAAAACTGTACAACGCTAAACTCGACAAAGAAAAGGGGTCTGCATATAGCCGGTAACCGCCTACTGCCTCTCCAGGTATCGCCTTTGTTCCGTATTCCGAGTTTAAAAACCTCAATTGACGATCAAAGGCCAATTTGCATCGCTGCGCTTCGTGCACGGCTCGGGGGAAGAGCCGCTTTCTGACGATATGAGCCGCATACAGGCCCTCAAGGATCAGTAAGTTCTTCCCCGGCCCGTAATGACTTAAGCCATGGCTTTGAAATCCCTCCTCCAGAATATCCAGGAAAGTGACAAGTGCTAACAGCCATTCCTTCCCGTCAAGCTTTACGTTCAAATTCCTTTCAACAAGCAGACTGCCTAAAACAAGGGTTGGGCAATAGTCGGCCAGGATATGGTATTGCGTGCTGGCGGCGCCAGGTACATTGCTTTGTGCCCGATCTAGAAAAAGCCGTGCGTGGCTTTGAATAAGTCTGGTAAGGGAGCGAAGGGTAGCATTAGTTGAAAGCTGGTCGAGCAGCCACCAGGACATTAGTGTATGTTCGGCCAAGGAGGTAATCGGCTCTAAAGCGTTTAGCCAGGCCACTGCGTAATTACGGTTTAACCAGTACGCTTTGTTGATATTCTTCCCAAAATTTTGGGTGGGACATAGAGAATAGGGGCTTAAGGCAGCCGAAGCCAGTAAAATGTCTTTCAAAAACACTCTTCGGCCTATCATACTTAAGCGTGCTAGAGGATCAGATCACAAATGTGCCTGGAGCGCACTCTCAAATGATCCTCTTTCGACCTTATAAGCACCTGTCGCCAATTTTACAGCGATCACAGAATAGGCCTCAAGGGTGCGCTGGACATCTTCGATTGTATGCACTGCAGATGGGATAAGCCGAAGTACAATTTGGCCTTTAGGAATAACAGGGTAGGTCACAATTGAACAAAAGATTCCAAAATTTTCCCTAAGATCCATGGTGAGATTGGTCGCTTCGGTGAGGTCACCCTGAAAAAATACCGGTGTGACAGGGCTGTTTGTCAGGCCTATATTGAAGCCGCGGTCACGGAGGCCCTCCTGTAAGGCGTGAACGATCGTCCAGAGTTGGTCTTTGTACTCAGGGTGCGCTAGGAGCAGATCAAGCCGTTTGTGGAGTCCGATAACCATTGGCATTGGAAGCGCCTTTGCGAAAATTTGCGACCGCATGTTATACCGCAGGTAATTGGTCACTAGGGTAGTGCTCGCTACAAACGCGCCAATACCGGCCATTGACTTCGCGAACGTCCCAAAATAGATATCTATCGCGTCTTGGACACCTTGTTCTTCACCGGTACCCGCTCCGCTTGCACCCATTGTTCCAAAGCCGTGCGCGTCGTCAACCAAAAGCCGAAAGCTGTATTTTTTTTTCAAAGCCTCTATCGACCGAAGGTCCCCTTGTACACCCGACATTCCGAATACACCTTCAGTAATCACCAGAATCGCGCCCGGTGTACCTTCGATCATCTTTTGGGCACGCTGAAGCTGTTTTTCCAGACTCTGAATGTCATTATGGGAATAAACGAATCTTTTGCCCATATGCAGCCTCACCCCATCAATTATGCAGGCGTGGCTCTCAGCATCATAGACGATAACATCATGCCGGTCGACGAGCGTGTCGATAATTGACACCATACCCTGATAGCCATAGTTCAGTAGAAAACTGTCTTCCTTTGATTCGAAAGCAGCAAGCCTTTTCTCCAGCGATTCGTGAAAATCGCTGTTTCCAGACATCATGCGGGCACCCATCGGAGAAGCGAGGCCATAGGCTGCCGCCGCATCGGAATCGGCCTTTCTCACTTCGGGATGATTTGCCAGGCCGAGGTAATTATTGAGGCTCCAGATCAGTTTTTCTTTCCCCCTAAAATGCATATGAGGGGCGATCTCACCTTCGAGTTTGGGAAAGGCGAAATAACCGTGAGCCCATTCACTATGCTGCCCAAGCGGGCCCATATTCTTTTCAATCTTCTCGAAAATATCCAATTTGAACGAATTAACACTCAACATTTGAGCTCGCAACCATCAACAGCGACCGTAAAAGTACGACGCTTTGACCGCATTTTCAATTTGGCTTGTCGTCGAGGCGGGCCCGCTTGCTGCTAATCTACGTTGTCGTGTAAGAAAGAATTGTTTGGTCTTATTTCCCCGCGCTCATCGCTCGTAAACCGGGACTCATCGTCTTGGGACGAATAAGGTACCTTATCTAGCTTTTGCTGTTTGCGAATGTAAGCGGGTACGTTTTCTAGATCCTCAATTCCTTTTGAAGTTCGCAGCTTCATGCTAAGCTCTTTAAGGCGCATGATACGTTCTCTTGTCTTTCGCATGGGGTCCTCATCGCTTCCGGCTCCCTCATTAGCCGGCGGCGCCGGTTCGATCTTTTGGGGCGGCACATCTTTTTTCAGCAAAGGGTTTTCGGGTTTCTCGATGTGGGGACCACTGTCTTCTTTTGCGATAGCGTCAAAAATACTTACCTGGCGGTTGCGGTGCCTTTCCTCATTATCTATGGGCCTCACCGTTAAAAACGGATCATTTGTACCGCCGCCGTCTGGCCTGATCACATAACTCTCTGCAGCCCTTTCGGCAGCCGCGCTTGCGGCGGCTCGCTCTGCAGCGGCATTTTCTGCGGCTTGCTTACGCTGCGCCTGGGCCAGCCAGGAATGGTCTTCTCCGGCAGGTTCACGAATGGGTGTCACCGTTTCTTTTTTAAGATAAGGCTCTGCGGGCTGTCCTTCAGAGGATGCCGGGCTATCCTGGCGAACGGTAGTCTCACGAACAGCTGTTTCGATGGCCGTCGCATTGTAATCACGCGCCGGTGCCTTTTCACGGGCAGGAACTGAGTCACGGGCGGAAACTGACTCGCGTCCCGGTCTGGACCCCGGCTGCAGGTAGGTCTCGTCCGGCAAATCGTCGAAGGCGAGAACCTTAACAGTGCGCTCAGGCGCTTTTTGCCTGCCGATCTCCTTTTCCCTGCGGGTTTGAAAACCAGTTGCGATAATGGTCACGCAAAGCTCATCTTCAAGCGTCGAATCAAAACAATTCCCCCAGATGATATCTGCTGTAAGGCCGGCTTCTTCCTGAATGTAATCAGTGATCACTGTGACCTCATCCATGAGCACTTCGTTCACACCCGAAGAAATGTTAAGGAGAATATAACGGGCCCCTTCTATCTCGTTGTCATTCAACAATGGAGAAGACAAGGCTCCAACGACAGCCTTCCGCGCCCGGTCCTCGCCGGTAGAAGTGCATGAACCCATGATCGCGGCCCCGCTGCCGGCCATTACTGTACGAACGTCCTCAAAGTCGACATTGATGTATCCCGGGACAGTGATGATCTCGGCAATACCCTTGGCGGCAGTGGTGAGAATGTCATCGGCCTGGTTGAAAGCGCTGGTAAGAGTAAGGTTTCCAAACATCTCGCGCATCTTGTCATTGGAGATCACAAGCAGCGTATCAACCTGCTTCTTGAGTTCTTCGAGCCCGTCTTCGGCTTGCAGCCGTCGTCTTTTGCCCTCAAAAGCGAAGGGGGTGGTTACAATACCTACAGTAAGGATGCCAAGCTCGCGGCAAGCCTGAGCGATGATCGGGCTTGCCCCGGTACCCGTACCTCCACCCATTCCAGCTGTAATGAACACCATCTTGGTATTCCCCAGGAGCATCTTGATCTGGTCGATGTTTTCGATCGCCGAATGCTTGCCAACCTCGGGCATGGATCCTGCCCCCCGGCCTTCAGTTAGCGTCGACCCAAGCTGGATCTTATTTGGCACCGGACTAAGCTCCAGAGCCTGAGCGTCAGTATTGCATATTATAAAGTCTACACCCTTTATACCCTGCTTATACATGTGATTGATGGCATTACCACCTCCACCTCCAACACCGATCACTTTTATGATGGATGCATCATCTTTTAATAGTTCAAATTGCATGACAGTCGTCTTTAATTAACGCTTATATTCTGTGAATTCGTTATTGTCTCCGGGCATGTTGTCGTCAAACAGCCTGATTGTTTTATTTAATAGATTTTTCAAGAAGGTTTGCCTTTCGGTCTTCATTCGCTTACCCACTTCGTCGGCCGGTTTTTCCTTTTCTGACGCGACAACTTCGGGTCCCAATTCCAGATCCTGCAAACCTTTGATCACAAGCCCAATCCCGGTTGAATAAAGAGGACTTGCGATATCCTTGATCTCGCTGCGGCTCAGGTGTTCGTTGGGATAGCCTATTCGGGCATCCATTCCGGTGACGTACTCGACAAGCTGTTTTAAATGTTTTAACTGGGATCCACCTCCAGTGAGCACAATGCCGCCTATAAGCTTTTTCTCGTAACCAGAACACTTGATCTCATAGTAGATATGCTCGATGATCTCTTCCATACGTGCCTGAATAATATAGGCCAGATTTCTCATGGAGATCTCTTTTGGCTCCCGGTCCCTTAGGCCGGGGATGGCGATTATCTCATTATCCCGGTTCTCTTCGGCAAGTGCCGACCCGTACTTGATCTTTAGAAGTTCGGCCTGTTTCTTCATCACTGTACAGCCCTCCCGAATATCTTCGGTAACCACGTTGCCTCCAAAAGGTATCACGGCGGTATGTCGTATAATCCCTTCGTAGAAAATAGCGACGTCTGTTGTTCCGCCCCCGATATCGACAAGCACTACACCCGCCTCTTTTTCTTCCTGACTTAGAACGGCTTCAGCTGAGGCGAGCGGCTCCAGGATGAGACCGTCCGTTTTCAAGCCGGCTTTCTCAACGCATTTGTGAATATTCCGGGCGGCGGTTATCTGACCGGTTATAATGTGAAAGTTAGCTTCGAGCCTTACTCCCGCCATCCCAACCGGTTGCTTGATGCCCGGCTCATTATCGACCTTAAATTCCTGGGGAAGCACATGGATGATCTCTTCACCAGGCGGCATTACCAGCTTATGCATATCGTCGATAAGCATCTCGATGTCTTTGCGGCTTATTTCATCCTCGGTATTCTTTCGCACTAGGATGCCTCCATGCTGAAGGCTCTTGATATGCTGGCCCGCTATACCGACGTGTACACTGTGAATATCACAGTTCGCCTGTTCAGACGCCTTTCCCACCGCCTCAAGTATCCCGCCTACGGTCTTTTCAATGTTTGAAACAACTCCCCGTGTGACACCGGCAGATTCGGCCTTTCCAAGCCCAAGTATTTCTATCTTACCGTATTCGTTGCGGCAACCTACTATTGCGCAAATTTTCGTGGTGCCAATGTCGAGTCCTACGACGATTTCCTTTGAGTATTCCATCCTTTATAGGCGTTTAATTATAATGCTGGTATTGGTTTGGTTTCGGTTGTGTCATTGCGCACACAGATCACCTGATCAGCGTACTTTAAATTGATAAGCTTGTAAGCGGCATATCCTTTTTTTGGTAGAATGGCCGAATAAAGGATCTGCATGCGCTCGAATTTTGGGGCGGCATCACTGGTATCTCCCATAAGGAACCTGAACCCCTGCCGCGGGTATAGAATCTCTATCTCGTGGTCGCCATTGACAAAGAAATCACGGCACAATATTTTTAATCCCGGTTCTTTTTCGAGGTACTCAGCATAGTAGAACACCTGCCGCAATTCCCTGGTCGCAAGGGTATCGACCCTCGAGAAGTCTTCGGCAATATGTCCCCCGACCTTGTAAAACCGGGTGGTATCATAAGCTCGATAAGGCATTTTACACCCCCGGGTGTCAACGTAGTATTTGTGACCCAGGGCATTGGAAACAAGCATCAGAGGGTGTTTCTGGGTCACTTTAATGGTAAGCACTCCACCCAGATCAACAGAGACATTCGCGCCGGCGACAAATGGATCTTGCCGTATGAGGTGACCGGTAGCCTCAAGGTTAAGAGAGTCGATTCGAACACCAATAAGTTTTTTTCCGCGAGCAAGAAGGCCGAAGACTGTTTTTGTGGTGACGAACTTCCCGCTATCGGCCATGACAACATGTACCTCCGAGCATCGAGCCCGGCTTTGTCTTAACCAGCTAACTATTACAAGGGCGGTGATGACGGCTATTCCCAGTAGGAGCGACGCTGCCCTTCCTACAGTGTGCCAGTTAATGGACCTCATCTGCCGCCTCCTTCCCGTGCGAAAATAGATTTGACAGCGGTTCCACCAGCCTGTCGATGTCCCCCGCTCCTGCGGTTATCCACAATCCCTCTTGCGAGCGGCTTACTTCGAGAAGAGCCTCCGAGTCGCTCAGAATACTCTTTTTACTTACGTCGATGAGGTCTAGGATAAGCCTTGATGTCACGCCTTCGATAGGTTCCTCGCGTGCGGGATAGATTTCCATAAGCACCACGCGGTCTGCAAGGTTAAGGGCCTTGGCCAGACCGGCGTGGAGATCCCGGGTGCGGGTATAAAGGTGCGGCTGGAATATGATGCTTAGATTTCGTTCAGGAAACAATTCCCTTGCTGTCTTGAGCAGTGCGGCAAGCTCAGCAGGATGGTGCGCATAATCGTCTATGTACACCGACCGGCGATCTGAATAGATGAGCTCGAACCGCCGTTTAACCCCTTTGAAGCTTGAAAGACCCTGCCTAATATGCTCTCCGTCAACTCCCGCATACATGGCCAGGGTGATCGCTGCCAAGGCATTCTCAACATTATGGCGGCCAGGAATAAAGACCGATAAGCCGCCGAGGTTTATTTCTCTACTCTCGTAATCGAACCGGTACACTCCGTCCACAATGTGTACGTTTTCGGCGGTAATATTCGCCTGCGACCGCGCGTCTAGGTCTGCGGCGGCCGAATAAGACACATAATCTCTGGTCAAGGGAAGGCCCGCTCGCGCGAGAAGGAGACCGCCTGGCCAAACCTGGGCCGCAAACTGGTCATAAGCATCTTTCAAAGCGGTGGCGCCGCCATAAATATCGAGGTGATCCTCATCCATTGAAGTGATCGCTGCGGCGTGAGGATATAGCGTTAGGAAAGAGCGGTCATATTCATCGGCTTCGACAACGACCCACTTTGACGTGCCCGAAAGAAAGTTAGTATGATAGTTTGACGAGATCCCACCTAAAAAGGCGGTGATGTCTTCCCCCGAGGATTTTATGAGGTGCGCGAGAAGTGTGCAGGTCGTCGTTTTACCGTGAGTACCAGCTACCGCCAGAACAGAGAGCGTACGACTTATCACGCCAAGCACCTCAGACCTTTTATACACGTTGAGCCGGCGTTCATTTAGCCAGGTCATGATCACCGAATCTTGAGGCACAGAGGGAGTATAGATCAACAGCAGCGAAGAGGGATCGCGTACGAGTTCTTCGAGTACGAGACTAACTTTATCTTCGAAAGTGACCGATATGTTCTCTCCTACCAGTTCGCCCGTTAACGCCGTTTTAGTACGGTCGTATCCTGCGACCATACAACCGCGGCTGTTGAAATACCGTGCAAGCGCGCTCATTCCGATGCCGCCGATGCCCACCAGATAAACAGAAGTTACTTGGTTCAGATCCATTGGCTTAAAGATTGATCGGCCAGGCTCAGTATCTCGGTCGCTATGACGATCGCAGAGTCAGGAAAGGCCTGAGTTCGTAAATTTTTACCCAGCATTTCACATTTGCCTTCATCCTGGAGAAGGCTTATGGCGGTTGACACCAGAGTCGCTCTTGCTTCGTTGTCGGCAACCATCACCGCAGCCCCGGCGTAAACCAGCGACCGGGCGTTATGGGTCTGATGATCTTCGGCGACATTGGGCGATGGCACGAGGATTACTGCCTTTCCGGTAAAGGTTAGTTCAGAGATTGTCCCCGCCCCCGCCCTTGAAATGATCAGATCGGCGGCGGCGTAGGCAAGATCCATGCGGTCAACAAATTCCCGTATGACCATTTTGCTGCCGCTGACATCCCCTTCGGTCCTGGCCATAATTTCTTTATAATAGAACTTTCCTGTTTGCCACAAAAGCTGGATCCCGGCGGCATGCAGGGCTTCAAGACCACCAAGCATACTTTCATTAAGGGTACGGGCACCCTGGCTGCCGCCCACCACAAGGATCACTTTTTTAAGCTCGTTAAGACCAAATACGGCTATACCCTCACTACGCCCGGGCAGTGGACCGCTTATTTGAGCCCTTACAGGGTTGCCTGTAAGCCTTAGCTGCTCGGCAGGAAAGAACTTTTCCATTCCCTTATAAGCGACACAGATCCGCGCTGCCCGTTTCGCGAGCATTTTGTTGGTAACCCCCGGGTAAGAGTTTTGCTCCTGAATGAGACAGGGTATCTTCTTACGCTCGGCCGCGAAAAGCAGCGGACCGCTTGCGTAGCCTCCAACTCCTACCGCCACCTGCGGCTTAAAAGATCTCAGGATCGCGAATGACCTTAAAAGGCTTTTCACGAGCCTCGCAGGAAACTTCAGGTTTTCGATAGTTAGTGAGCGCTGAAAACCGCGTATGTCAAGTCCCTCGATGCGGTAACCGGCAGCCGGTACCTTCTCCATTTCAATCTTTCCAATCGCTCCAACAAAGAGGATCTCTATGCGCGGACGCAAAATGCAAAGTGCTTCGGCTATGGCTAGAGCGGGAAAGAGGTGCCCGCCCGTACCTCCTCCACTGATGATCACCCGGGTTTCAGACGGCTTCAGGCTGCCCTCCTTTCTTGGTCTCATCAATGTCGCGGCTAACGCTCAAAATGATCCCGAACGCGAAACTTGTAAATAGAATAGAAGTACCGCCCATACTTACCAGGGGAAGCGGAATCCCGGTCACAGGCAGGAGATGTGTAGCTACAGCCATATTGGCGAAAGCCTGAATAACCAGTGAAAAGCTAAGCCCGGTCGCCAGTAAGGCGCCAAAAGCCCTGGGGCTCCTGGTAATGATGCGCACACACCTGAAAAGAAGGAACAAGTATAAAAAGATGACTAACAGGCCGGCAGCCAACCCGTATTCCTCAATGATGATCGCGAAAATGAAATCGGAATAGGCCTGCGGCAAATAGTTGCGTTCACGGCTATGCCCCGGACCCTTGCCAAAGAAACCTCCGGTAGCGATCGCCATTTGGGCGTGGTTTGCCTGGTATGCCTTGTCGGGATCGGCTCTTTCGGGGTGCAGGTACGCGTCGATACGGCTTTTGTAGGTCTCACGGCGGGGTCCCAAAAAGACAATTCCTGCCGTTAAAACTGCACCGGCCAAACAAACGATCCCAATTTGCCTAGCCGACACTCTGCCCATGAGTAATATGAGCACGCTGGTGCCAAAAAGCATAAGCGCCGTAGAGAGATTCGCCGGAGCGATAAGGACAAAGATCACCGTTACCGCGCCAAAGATTGGCAGGAAACCGTGCTTAAAATCCTTTATGCGTTCCTGTCTGCGGGTCAATTCCCGCGCGAGAAACATGATCAGGGCTAACTTAGCCCAGTCAGACGTCTGGAAGGTCTGCCTGATCACTGGGATAAGGATCCAGCGCTTGGCTTCATTGATGTTCGCTCCAAATTTGAGGGTATACAGCAAAAGCGGTATTGCCAAAAAAAGCATAAGCTTGGCGATAACCGAATAGTACCGGTAATTGATCCTGTGGGCCAGGTACATGAAAAACAGCCCGGCAACGACCATAAGGAGATGTTTTACCAAAAGCACGGTCGTATTGCCGTCGTAGCGCTGATAAGCAAGCGCACCTGTCGAGCTGTAAACAGCAAGAACAGAGAATACAGACAGGATGAAAACGATCATCCAGATCCATATATCCCCTTTGACGCGCCCGAGTATCCAGTTCATAATTCCTTTACAGCGGCTTTAAATTGATTCCCCCGGTCTTCATAGTTCTTAAACAGGTCGAAACTGGCGCATGCTGGCGAAAGCAATACGGTATCGCCCTTTTTCCCAAGATGATAGGCCAGGATCACCGCTTCGGAGGCAGACTGCGTGTTTACGATAATGTCAACCAGTTCATCAAAAGCCTCATGAATACGGTGATTATCCTTACCGAGGCATACGATCGCTTTGACTTTTTGCTTGACCATCTCGGCGAGCATGCTGTAATCATTTCCTTTATCAACCCCGCCAACGATCCAAATGACCGGGGTATGCATGCTTTCGAGCGCATACCAAACCGAATTGACATTTGTTGCCTTTGAATCATTGATAAAAGCAATGCCCTGGACCTTAGCGACGTGTTCCAGGCGGTGCTCGATATTTTGAAAATCGCTCATGCTTACCCGCATGGATTCATTTGTCATTCCCAGCACTTTAGCGGCAATTCCAGAGGCCATGGTATTGTATAGATTATGCTTTCCCTGCAAGGCAAGATCTTTAATAGACATTTCAAAAAGGGGGTTTGGAGGTGTGTTGATAATTAAAGCTTTGTTTTCAAGCCAGGCTGCGCTTTGCGCCGATCCTTCTAAGCTAAATGGATAGTGACGGGCAGGCGTGGGGAAAGCTTCCAGGCTCCTGGCCGTTTGAGGGTCGTCGATAGAGTAGATGAAGGCGTCCACACTGCGCTGGTTTCGCACGATCCGGAATTTGGAAGCCGTGTAAAGCTGAAGGTCATAATTGTACCTGTCCAAATGATCGGGTGTAATATTGGTAAGTACCGCCGTGTTCGCTCTGAACTCGACCATATCGTCCAGCTGGAAACTGCTTACTTCAAGAACATAATGATCAAAGGTTTCGGTCGCGACCTGATAGGCGAAGCTTTTGCCTACATTGCCGCCCAAGCCAACGTTAAGGCCGGCGCGCGACAAAATATGCCAGGTCAAGAGGCTCGTTGTCGTCTTCCCGTTGCTTCCAGTAATTGCCGTTACGTGCGCGTTGGTATACCGTCTCGCAAATTCCAGTTCGCCAATGACGGGAATGCCGGCTTCTTTGATCTTGAGTACCAATGGCGCGCCGCCCGGGATGCCGGGACTTTTTATCACCTCATGCGCTTCAAGGATACGGCTTTCGGTATGCCTCCCTTCTTCATAAGGGACACCCCAGGCCCGCAGCATATCGCGATATTTGTCCTGTAACATGGCCATATCGCTTAGAAAGACCTCATAGCCCTGGTTAAGCGCAAGGTAAGCGGCCCCTGTCCCACTTTCACCTCCTCCCAGTATGACCATCTTCTTCGTCATCTGAGTTTTAAGGTTACGATAGTGACGATCGCGAGCATAATACCCACGATCCAAAACCGGGTTACGATCTTGGACTCATGGTAACCCAGCTTTTGGAAGTGGTGGTGAAGCGGCGACATCAAAAAAATGCGTTGCCCCTTCCCATATCTGCGCTTCGTGTACTTGAACCAGCTAACCTGCAGGGTAACCGAAAGGACCTCCACAAGGAAAATACCGCATAAGACCGGGATCAAAAGTTCCTTGCGAATAATGATCGCAAAGGCCCCAATTATACCGCCGATCGCCAGACTACCGGTATCACCCATAAAGACCTGGGCGGGATAGGAATTATACCACAAAAAGCCTACAGTCGCTCCTAAAAACGCTCCGGCGAAGATGACAAGCTCGCCCGAGTTGGGTATATACATGATATTCAGATAGTCAGAGAAGACCAGATTTCCAGACACATAAGCGAGAATTCCCAGGGCTGCCCCTATTATAGCCGATGTACCTGTCGCAAGGCCGTCAATGCCGTCGGTCAGATTGGCGCCATTGGAAACCGCCGCGATAATGATGATCACAATCGGGATAAAGGCCCAAAACGCGTAATCCCGATAATCTTTCCCTAAAAACCAGACCAGGCTCGCATAATCAAATTCATTGTTCTTGTAAAAGGGCACATTGGTCTTCGTCGAATGCATCGGCGGCGTGAAATGACTGCGCATGTTGGCCCTGCGCTGGTCAAAACTCTCATGGGATGCGGCCAGGGATCCGGTGTATACTCTTTTCTCCTGGACAACGATATCATTATTAAAGTACATGGTGTAGCCTACAATGAGGCCGAGACCAACCTGACCCAGGATCTTGAGACTACCGGCAAGGCCTTCCTTATCTTTCTTGAACACCTTGATGTAATCGTCAATAAATCCGATCGTACCCAGCCAAATCGTGCAAACCAGCATTAAGATGATGTAGATGTTGTCAAGCTTCGCGAAGAGCAGGGTTGGTATGAGGATCGCGCCGAGAATGATGAGCCCGCCCATCGTTGGAGTACCCTGCTTTTGCTGCTGACCGGCAAGCCCGAGATCCCGTACAGATTCACCGATCTGCTTTTTACGCAGAAAATCAATGAGACTTTTTCCGAATACCATGGTGATGAGCAGCGAAGAAATGACAGCCATCGATGTCCGAAAGGAAATGTATTGGAACACTCCTGCTCCGGGAAGGTGCAACTGCTTATCCAGGTATTGAAAAAGGTAGTATAACATTAGTGCCCCAGGTTCTTTAATTCGTTAAACAACTCGAGTTTATCATCAAAAGGATACCGTACGCCGGCGATCTCCTGGTACTTTTCATGACCCTTTCCCGCCAAAAGAATGATATCACCGGTCCGTGCCATATGGCAGGCCGCTTTTATGGCCGCCCGGCGATCCTCAATGCTGAGGACTTTTGTTTTATCCTGCAGAGTGAGCGCGGCTTCCATATCCCGTATGATCTGAGCAGGGTCTTCATTCCGGGGATTATCAGAGGTTAAAATGACTTTGTCGCTTAGATCACTTGCCGCCCTGGCCATTTCGGGCCGTTTGCTTTTATCACGATCGCCTCCGCAGCCGATCACCGTAATGATCTTTTCACCCTGGCTGCGCACATCGCGTATCGTTTCCAGAACATTCTTCACAGCGTCTGGCGTATGCGCATAGTCTACTATCGCAATGATCCCGGTAGAACTTTCGATATATTCAAACCGCCCTTCGGCCCCGCTCAGCCGGCTTAAAATGGTAAGAACACGCATTTTATCCTGATCCAGGAGCATAGCCGTTGCATATACGGCGAGGATGTTGTAGGCGTTAAAGGACCCAACAAGCTTGAACCACACATCGATTCCATCGACATTAAGCAGCATGCCCTTGAAGTGGTTCTCCATTAGCCTGCCTTTAAAATCAGCGATCGTCCCTAGGGCGTAGGTCTTGCGGTGAGCACTTGTATTTTGGAGCATCACCATACCGTTTCGATCATCGGCGTTCACTAGAGCAAATGCATGACGCTCAAGCCCATCAAAGAACATTTTCTTGGCCGCAATGTAGGCCGCGAACGTTTTGTGAAAGTCGAGGTGATCATGGGTGATGTTGGTGAAAATACCCCCGGTAAATGACAGGCCGCTGATACGTCTCTGGGCAATGGCATGCGAGCTTACCTCCATAAAGCAGTACTCAGCACCCTCATCGACCATTTGCCTCAGAAGGGCATTCAACGTCACTGCATCGGGTGTTGTGAAACGCGTCTCGAGAATATTGCTTCCAATACGATTTTCGATCGTTGAAATGAGCCCGCAGGAAAATCCCAACTCCGTGAATAATTTAAAAAGCAACGTGACACAGGTTGTTTTGCCGTTGGTCCCGGTCACCCCGACCAGTTTGATGCTGCGGGAAGGCTCGTTATAAAAATTTGCCGCGACGATTCCAATGGCCTCGTGGCTGTCTTTGACCTGCACCCAGGTTACCAGCGGGTCTGGGCTCGAGGGCAAAACTTCACAGATAACCGCTACAGCTCCATTTTCCACCGCTTGCGGAATAAAAAGATGCCCGTCACTCAGGAGACCTTCGATGGCGACAAACAGAGAACCCACCTTTACAGCACGGGAATCAAACGTTATCGCCTCGATCTCAACACCGGTATTACCAATTAGCCGGGTAAGCGAGACTTTATACAGAACGTCCTTAAGGGCCATCTTCACCTTCGGTCGATTATTGCGTAAGCGTTCTGCATATCCATTCGTGTTGAGTATATTTTGTTTGCAATCTCCAAAAAGACAGGGGTAGCCACCTGTGCAGCATAATACTGGCCGCTACTGGGGTTATTCATGACGATGATCATGCTGTACCGGGGATGGTCAGATGGGAAGTACCCGCAAAACGAAGCTTGATATTTTACCCCGCCTACATTATAGCCTTCCGAGCCTTGCGCGATCTGCGCTGTTCCGGTTTTTCCGGCAATAGTGTACAGGTCATTGCGCATACTTTTAGCCGTTCCTTCGCTCACCACTCCCTCCAGCATGCTGCGCACCTTCCCCAGCACTAGAGGGCTGCATATATGCTTATTGATCGTTCGCGCCGTAAATTTTCTTACCGGTTTGCCGTTAAGGTCAATTTCGCGAACAAACAACGGTGCGATCATTTTACCCTCATTCGCGACCGCGTTATAGAAGGTAAGAAGCTGTAAAGGCGTCACCTTTATTTCGTACCCGTAAGCCATCTGAGGCAATGAAAGCGGTACCCAATCCCTGCTTTCAGGCGACTTGATACGCGGCAATGCTTCACCCGGGATTTGAAGCTGCAGCTTTGTGCCGAGTCCAAGCTTCATTAAGGCCGAAGTGAATGCCTCTGGCTCATTTTTGTAGGCATTATTGATGAGGACGGCTGCCGCGACATTGGAGGATCTTTCGAACGCCTGCTTGACCGTAAGAACATGGTCACCCTGTTCCGAATCCCTGATCTGATGGCCATAAAGTTTTGTCGTTCCGCCCGTAACATCCACGTGTGTTCCAGTGTCCAGCTTACCGGCGCTCAGAGCAACCATGTACGAAGCGAGCTTAAAGGTTGAGCCAGGCTCGGTCGCTTCGCCGATGGCATAATTAAATTTTTCCTGATACGACCCGTCTTCACTCCGGGTAAGATTGCTAATCGCTTTGATCTCGCCGCTAGAAACCTCCATGACGATCACACAGCCATGGCTGGCGTTGTTCTTCGCGAGATAGTAGCTCAGCGAATTTTGCGCAACATCCTGGATGTTGACGTTGATCGTCGAAATGATATCTTTCCCATCCTCAGGGCTTTCTTCGGCTTCGGGATTGACCGGGAGCCATATTCCCCCCGTAGCACGCTCAACAAGCTGTTTACCATCTACGCCTTCAATCTCCTCTCTAAAAGCGCCTTCAAGCCCTACGGGTCGAACTGTCTCGGTATAGTACCCTATTGTCCGATAGGCCAGTGCGCCAAAAGGCTTAATGCGTTTATTCTGCTGTACAGGTATAAGTCCGCTGTGATACTGGCCAAGATCGAAGAACGGGAAGCTTTTGACTATTTGAAGCTTATCATAAGGAACTTTGGACTTGAGGAGATAATACCGGTCCTTTCTGTGCATCGCCTGTCTGAGGACTCGCAGGTAATTGGCCCGGCTCTTGTCTTTGAACAAGGCCGAAAGGCAGGTAGCCAGGGAGTCGGCTTTCTCGTTGAAGGTCTCCGGGTCGGCCGCCATAACCGCCGCATCCAGGCGCAGATCGTACTCGGGAAGAGAGGTCGCGAGCAGGCTGCCGTCATCAGAATAAATATTTCCGCGATTTGCGGCGACCCGCACGAACCGCGTCGAAAGACTATCGGCCAAGGTTCTCCAGTGAGGCCCCGAAATAACCTGGACCTTGAATATTTGCCAGATCACCAGCAATGCGCAGAGCGAAACAATGGTGTAAACCAGGTAGACCCGCCATAAGATGTCTTTGCGGATGTTCATTTTTCGATGATCACAATTTTAGCCGGCGGACGAACACTTTCCCAGAGATTAAGGCTCGATGCGCGAATGGCGACAGCAGATTGCTTGCTTTGCAGCATAAGCTCGGCTTTGGTACTGGTGTAGTTCCACTTTAATTCCTTGATCTCTTTCTTAAGACCTGAGACCTCACGATTTTTTCTTTCGGCCAAATGCCGGTTTCCGATATAGAAGGTACCCAGCAGCGCCAGAAATAAAAAATAAGGGATCAGCGCAAGGGCTTTGTCTTTTGCCACCAGATCTGTCGCAAGCAGCAGACTCAGTAAAGACCGGCCGCTGGAAAACCGCGGCTCGTCGCTTTCCAGCCCTTTACCGGCTTTAACCTTTTCCACGGGTTGGGGAGCCGTTTTGCCGGCAGCATCAGCGGTGTAAGCAGTGTCAGCGGCCGAGTCTAACTCTTGTTCGATCCTTAGCCTGTTCTGGATCATGGTAAACTTATTTTAACACCAGCTCGCATGCGGGCGCTCCTAGCCCTTGGATTTCCCTTTATTTCGTCTGCGGAGGGTACGACCACTTTGCGCAATAAGGATTTAAAGGGCTTTAGCTCGTTTCCGTACAAATCCTTTTCGGCCTCACCACTAAATTTTCCTTTATTAATGAAATTCTTTACCAGACGGTCCTCCAAAGAATGGTATGAAATAACCACGAGGCGGCCGCCGGTGACCAGCAGCTCGGCGCTTTGCTCGAGCAGGGCGGTAAGGACATCGAGCTCGCGGTTAACCTCAATGCGAAGTGCCTGGAAAACCTGCGCGTAAAATTGATTCTCTTTCCCACGGGGAGCTATGAGCGCAAGCATTTCTTTAAGCTGTCCCGAATTCTCAATAGGCTTTTTCAAGCGCTCAAGCGCTATTCGCTTTGCTACACCCGCTGCATTGGGAAGCTCCCCATAGCGGCTAAATATCTTTTGCAGATCTTCTCGTGGGTACGTATTGAGGATCTCCCGGGCGTCCTGCTCCTGTCCGGTATCCATGCGCATATCAAGCCTTGTGTCAAAGCGGGTTGAAAAGCCTCGTTCGGGCCTGTCGAACTGATGGCTTGAAACACCCAGGTCTGCCAGGATTCCATCAAGTTCATGTATGCCATGCAGGAAGCAATAATTCTTCAGATACGCAAAATTACCCTGGATAAAAATAAACCGGGGGTCGTCAAGCCTGTTATCGAGCGTATCGCTATCCTGATCAAACCCGAGCAATTTCCCGTTCTTCAGTCTAGATAGTATTTCGACCGAATGCCCGCCGCCACCGAACGTGACATCGGCATAGGTCCCATTTGTCCGCGTAATGAGAGCGGTGACCGATTCAAGAAGAAGGACTGGATTATGATACATTTCCTTCTGCTGTTTGAGGGTCGCTGCCAACTATCCGTTGAGAATTTGCTGCCGTAACAGGTTCAGAATTAACCGCTGCGAACTGCGTACCCATTACTTTCTCGGCCAGGTCGGCAAAGTCATCGGGGCTTGAGTTGAGCAACGCGTTATAAGCGTCCTGAGACCACACTTCAATTCGTTTTCCGAAGGCGGCGAGCACAAGATCTTTGTCGATACCTGCGTAATCCAGCAGTGGTTTTGGAAGCAAAACTCGGCCGGTCGTATCAGGTATCAGATCTGTCGCACCCCGGGAAAAGTGTCGTACAAAGTCCCTTACATCTTTACGGTATTGATTGAGGCTATTCACAACGGCGCTTTCACGAAGCCATTCTTCGTAGGGATACAAGACCAGGCACTTTTCAAAACCCCGGTTAATCACCATACGGTCTTCAGAATCAGACGGAAGCTGTTTTCTCAATCCGGCAGGAAGCATTAGCCTTCCTTTAGGGTCAAGTCTACATTCATATTCCCCTAATAATTGAAGCATTTGTACCGGCAGGATCTATCCATTGGTAAAAGTAGATTAAAGCACCACCTTTTACCACAAATTACCACAAAAGTTTTCAACAAGCCATTCATTATGTGAGTAATAAGCATCCTTTAAAACGAAAAAATGAATGAAATGACCGCCGAATAGGTAGTAGAATGTGGAGGCTCTCACCAGGTTTGAAGCGGTTCCACAGTGCTTTTCTTTTCGTAATTTTGCAGATAGATGGATCTAACGAGTGAGATTGAGAAGAGAAAGACTTTTGCCATTATAAGTCACCCTGACGCCGGCAAGTCCACTCTAACCGAAAAGTTTCTGCTCTTTGGAGGTGCGATCAATACCGCGGCAACCGTAAAGCGTAATAAAGGCGCTCAATCAACGACCTCTGACTTCATGGAGATTGAGAAACAGCGCGGGATTTCGGTCACGACGTCAGTAATGGGCTTTGAATATTCGGGTAAACGCATTAACATTCTAGATACACCGGGCCACAAGGACTTTGCAGAAGACACTTACCGTACTCTCTCAGCTGTGGATAGCGTCATACTGGTTGTCGACAGCGTCAAAGGCGTAGAGGAGCAGACCGAAAAGCTTATGCAGGTTTGCCGTTTGCGTAATACACCGGTCATGATCTTTATCAACAAACTTGACCGGGAAGGTCGCGATCCTTTTGATCTGCTGGATGAGATCGAATCCAAACTTTCCATTAGCCTTTGTCCGCTTTCATGGCCTATTGGGCAGGGTTTTACCTTAAAGGGTGTATACAATATCTATAACAAGCAACTAAACCTCTTTGAACCCGAAAAGCGAAAAGTCGCCGAGACCACTATACGCATAGATGGGTTTGAAAAAGAGGAGTTTGAAAAATACCTTCCCAATGTGCTTGTTACCAAGTTAGGTGATGATCTCGAATTCGTTGAAGGGGTCTATGATGCGTTTGACACCGAGCTTTACCGAGATGGCCTTTTGGCGCCGGTGTTCTTTGGCAGTGCCATCAACAACTTTGGAGTAAAAGAGCTGCTTGATACCTTTATCGAGATCGCTCCCAGCCCGGCAAAACGCGAGGCCGTAGAGAGACAGGTTGAGGCCGACGAAAAGAATCTTACCGGCTTTGTTTTCAAGATCCACGCGAACATGGATCCTAAACACCGGGATCGTATCGCGTTTTTCAGAATTTGTTCCGGTACATTTGAACGAAACAAGTTCTACTTCCATACCCGCCAGGAGAAAAAGCTCAAATTCCCCAACCCGGTCGACTTTATCGCCAACGAAAAAAACTTAGTTGATCTTGCCTATCCCGGTGATGTTGTAGGGTTGTATGACAGTGGTAATTTCAAGATTGGCGATACCCTCACCGAAGGGGAGAATTTACACTTTAAGGGCATTCCGAGTTTTTCTCCCGAAATCTTTAAGCAACTTGAGAATCGTGATCCGTTCAAGACAAAACAGCTTGACAAGGGAATCAGACAGCTCACAGAGGAAGGTGTGGCTCAGCTGTTCATTCAAAATCCGGGAAACCGGCAAATAATTGGGACTGTTGGTGAATTACAGTTCGAGGTGATCATTTTTCGACTGGAGCATGAATACGGCGCGAAGTGCACCTTTATGCCCGTTTCCTATCACAAAGCTTGTTGGATCACATCAGAGAATAAAGTCGATCTGGCAAAGCTTATATACCTGAAGGCTTCGGCGATAGGCTACGATAAAGAGGACAGGCCGGTTTTTTTTGCCACAAATGACTGGGATCTTCGCATGACCAGCCAGGCTTTCCCAGACATTGAATTCCATTTTGCAAGCGACTTTGAATCCAAGCGCTCACTCCTTCTTAATTCAGAGCGTATCAATTAAGGGCCGAAGTCCCCTCTTAACAATTCCTTAATATTGACCGCCGTTTTTATTCAGTATTTGTAGACAGATTGCGGCCAAAATACGATTCCATGAAACGTTCTACATTAAAATCAATTCTGTGTGCCGGCCTCCTGGGTCTCGGACTGCTGCCTTTTGGAGCTACTGCCCAAAATGCAAGTGCGCCTAAATACAGCGCCTCTGGTGTGATAAACCTGCCTGGAGACGAAGGCTATGATTACCTGTTCATTGACCAGGAAGGCCGCAAACTATATGTTTCCCACGGCTCCTCGGTAAACGTTGTGGACCTCAATACCCAAAAGCTCGCCGGCACGATCAGCGGTATGGGCGGCACCCATGGCGTCGCAGTAGTGACGAAACTAAACAGAGGATACATCAGTGACGGAAGAGAAAATACGGTTGTAGCTTTTGATCTAAAAACGCTTAAGATCATCAAAAAGATACCGCTGTCCTCAAAAGGGGCCGATGCAATCATCTACGACCCGGCTTCAGACAAGATCTTCACGTTTAATGGACACAGCAGCAGCTATTCAGTCGTTGACCCCGGCAAGCTGGTTGAAGTTGGCACCCTTGACGCGAAAGGCGCTCCAGAATTTGCCGTTTCAAATGGCTCGGGTTTGATCTACAATAACCTCGAAGATAAATCCAGCCTCAATGTCCTGGACAGTAAAACACTCAAGATTGTTCAGAATTATCCTCTGAGTCCATGCGGTGGTCCTACCGGCCTTGCTCTTGACCTGCAGAACCAGCGTCTTTTCACGGTATGCCGGGAAAACAAAGGGATGAGTGTCCTTGATGCGACTTCGGGAAAGGTGATCACCACGGTGCCTATTGGTGCGGGGGTGGATGCTGTGGTTTACGACGCGGCTCAAAAATTGGTTTTCGTTTCTAATGGTGATGGTACGGCAATGATCTTTAGTCAAACTGATCCAGACCACTATGTTTTAGCACAAACATTAAAAACTGCCGTTCGTGCAAAGACGATGGCACTTGATACTAAAACCCACAAGATCTATCTAAGCGTCGCCGACTTTCAGACAGGCACCCGTAAACCAGTTGCCGGCTCTTTCAAAGTTCTTGTCTTTGGCCCTTCGGCCTTATAACTAGATATCTGAGCCGGGCAATGCTTTCAGGAAGTGGTCGTCGATATGGGACACGTTGTTTTGATACTCGGGCTTTGCAACAAGCACTTTCCACTGCGGATCGTCCCCAAAAGCTTTCCAATGCGCGTCTCGGGCGGTCCTGTTCGCAAAGACGGTCATATACATGAGATTAGGCATATGCGCACCGGCGATAACCCGTGCATAGAACACGGCGTTGAATTGTAGTCGCTTGAACAAAGTGATCTCACCCCCCTCGTTGAACATATGCACTTTATTGAGGCCAAGGGCTTCGGTTGCGCTTTCATAACTGCGAAGCTCATACACCCGTTCAGACTTATCACCCGGAATAGAAGGTACTTCGACAAACTTCATCATGGGAAAGGCACTCAGAACGGTTGTTTCAATGCGATCGTACAAGGCATCCTCTTTGCTTACGGCATTGAACCGGGCAGAAAGCTGTTGGTACGTTTCGTCCCTAAGGAGCCTTTGATCGATCGCGCTGAGGTCCTCCAACCGGCTTATTTGTCTGAACAGATAGATGTTCGTGCCAAGTTTGGGATCCTGTTCCGAAAACAAGCCGACCTTGTTCCCGCTTGCCCGGTGAAGGGCAGGAACGAGTGCGTCTTTCAAATAAGCACCAATACGCCCCATCTGGATAGAATCTTTCAAATGGTAAACTCTCAGTTCATAATAGGGGCCGGTAGATTGCGCCATGGTTACGGAGCTGCTTTTAAGGAAAAACAGTAAGGTGGTGATGGATAGAAATGTTGTAAGCCTTTGAGTCATCTTTTTGATTTCAATAGGGGCTAATGTACCAGATTAATCCTGCAAGGCTTTGACCCCTGGAAGTTCTTTACCTTCCATATACTCGAGTAAGGCTCCACCGCCGGTAGAAACGTAGCTTACCTCGTCGCTTAAGTGAAATTTTGCGATGGCGGCAGCCGAATCACCCCCGCCAATTAAGGAGTAAGCTCCTTTGCGGGTAGCGTCAACGATGGCTTCGGCAACGGCCTTTGTGCCCTTCTCGAAGCTCGAAAACTCAAAAACGCCCATTGGTCCATTCCACAAGATCGTCTTCGATTCGGCTATAACTGTTTTAAAATTTTGGACGCTTTGCGGACCAATATCAAGTCCCATCCATTCGTCGGGTATCTCATTATTAGGCTTCACCTCGGTCTTGGCATCATTAGAGAACGAATCTGCTATTACAGAGTCGACAGGAAGAACGAGATTAACACCCTTCTGTTTCGCTTTCTCAATAAGCTCAAGAGCAAGAGGCATTTTATCCTCTTCTAGAAGTGATTTGCCGATACGCCCGCCTAACGCCTTTGAAAACGTATACGCCATGCCACCTCCGATGATCAGACTGTCAACCTTATCGAGTAATTTTTCGATTAACTCGATCTTATCCGAAACTTTTGCACCGCCCATAATTGCCGTAAACGGCTTAACAGAATGGTTAAGTACCTTTTCGGCATTCTCCAGTTCGCTGGCCATCAAGTAACCAGTTATCTTATCCTGCGGAAAAAACCGCGCGATAATAGTCGTTGATGCGTGTGCACGGTGCGCGGTACCAAACGCGTCGTTAACGTATACATCTCCAAGTTTGGACAATTTTTCGGCGAATGCCGTATCTCCTTTCTCTTCTTCCTTTTGAAATCTTAGGTTTTCCAGTAAGAGAACTTGTCCGGGAGCAAGAGCCGATGCCTTACTTTGAGCTTCTTCCCCAATGCAGTCATTCGCGAATTCAACCTGCTTTTCGAGAAGCTCAGACAACACAGGCAAAATATGACGCAGTGAAAATTTGTCTTCAGGGCCGCCTTTAGGTCTCCCCAGATGAGACATCAAGATTACCGACCCACCATCCTGCAAGATCTTATCGATGGTGGGAAGCGCCGCCCGGATACGCGTGTCATCGGTAACATGCTGGTTGTCATCAAGCGGAACGTTAAAATCAACCCTAACAAGGGCTTTACGGTTATGAAAATTGAAGTCAGCTGCTGTTTTCATTGGCGGCTAAATTAGCAGAAATGAACGCGCATACTTGGTAATGTTTGAGACATTTTTAGTTAAACGTTTGGGCTGGGAGGCAAAAGTTTCTATTTTTGCAGACCCAAAGCCAAAAGGCCCGTTCGTCTAGGGGTTAGGACGTAAGATTTTCATTCTTGAAACAGGGGTTCGATTCCCCTACGGGCTACAAGGTTAATAATCAATTAGCAATAGGTTACTGAACAGTAGTATGCTTGAAACCGTCCAGCGGGTTTATACCTATAATGACCTCGTGCATATGCCAGAGGAACAACGTTATGAAGTTATTGATGGAGAGTTATACGATATGACTGCTGCCCCGAGTACAAGGCACCAGGCGTTTTCACGGAATTTACAATGGCGCCTTCACAATTATATTTATCAGACAGGATCTGGGGAATTATTTAATGCGCCAATTGACGTGGTGTTCGACCGCTTTAACGTGGTGCAGCCTGACTTGATCTTCATTTCAACAGGAAAGCGACACATCATTCAAGATAAATATGTCCAGGGTGCACCTGATGTTGCGATTGAGATTCTTTCGCCGACTACCTTATCTAAAGACCTTGCAACAAAGAAGGAGTTGTATGCTAAATTCGGCGTGCTAGAGTACTGGATTGTTGATCCTTTTAAGGACGCGATTGAAGTCTTCAGCTTGAAAAACGGCTTGTACGAACTCCGCTGTTCTGCCACGACACATGGGCTTATTACCTCAGAAGCCATCAAAGGCTTTCAGCTTAGTCTCGAAGAAATTATCCCCAAAGCCCTTTAATAAGGCGTCTCTTCAGATGCCGTAAAGTTTAGACTTTACCAACAGATGCTTTCTCGGTCAACTGGCCAGCCCGGACGAATGTAAGATGCCGAATATTAGTGGCAAGTGAGTTCTTTGGGATGCAGCTTAAACACAGGGAAGTTATTTGTGCCTGTCCACTTTAGCCGACCACCTTGGTACGGAGTTAATAGCTTCTAATTCGTTCCTCTTCCCTGCGCAAACCGCTGCAGAATGCTAGCACTAGGACGGTTCGAGAGTGAAACCAGCTTATTGGCCAAGGCAATTGGCATGATGGCGTTATCGTACATATCGCAGCGCAGTTTGGCCACGTTGGTGAGAAGAATCTGTAAGTCTTTGATAGAGCTGGCCGTAGGTTTGATGGCCAAGGCAGGCACAGGGACAGTAACTACGTAAACCGCTTCCTCTGGCGTCTTGAATATTAGCTTTTGGCCGTAGTAAGAAGTGTAAGCATAAGGCTGAGTATTATTAGCTCTGCCGGGCGTGACGTACTTGTAGATGTAGTCGTTATCAAGCAGCAGCACCTGTCCTGGCTTCAGCAGATGAGAAATCTCTTTGGCATGTTCGACAAATGCGCCGCTTTTCTCAAGTCCTACCAAGAATAAAGAATGGTGATGCGTTTGCACGAAAGAAATCAGATCCAGCATTGGCTTGTGCATGTTGGCTGTCTGCCCAAAGAATCCGAGCGGCCCGTCTTTAAAAAAAAATATTTCCTTAAATAGCGTGGGGCTATTGGCCAGAATAATGCGGATGAAATGCACCAATATCATCTGCTCGACGGTCGTGTTCAAGTAGCCCATTATTTGACCGGCCCCAAGCTCGTCATCGATAGCTTCGTGCAGGCGTAGTACATCAATAAGCAGTAGTTCCTGACCACAATTTGAGCAGGGCATTGCGAAGGTGATAGGGTGCAACTGGGCAGCTACTAGGTCAACACGTTCTTGACAATGAGGACATTGTGAAAGAGTGTAGGTAGGATTCTGCTGAGTCGCCGGCAGGTAATGACGAAAGACAAACCAACAAAGTGTGTCAAGCATCGTCTTAGCATCGCCCTCGCGTGGGGCCGCAAAAAAACGTTGCAGCGTACGTCGAATGGAATGAGTGATACTGCTTTCGTCGGATAACACATAGTTGCGGAGAGGCAAAACCAGCTTTAACCGTTCCATCTGTCGCAAGCGGGCCATGTCATCGGGGTCGATGAACGGCGCTATTTTAAGAGCATCCAGGTCGTCGCGCCGAAAATAGAGGGCACCGAACTGAAAAAAGCAGAGGGCAGCAGATGGGTGTCCTGGCTCAACAACGATTTCCTGGTAACCACCGTCGAAAGCCATAAAGCTTTTAACTGGGTTATCGAAACACTCTTGGTAGTCCACTAGCGTGTGCTTCAATATATCAATGTCGCCAGGCTTGACGCGAGGAACCACTTGTCTCAGGTATTGCTTGACAGTTTCGTCTTGTATGACGTGATGGTGGGAGGTTTTAGAAGCTCCCTCCATAGGGCGGCGGCCGGCAGAATAGCTCATATCATGCAATTGGTGCCTGGTTGTAGGCAGGGTAAATAGCTGCAGCATCTGGTGGCGTTGTAGCGGCAGGTACTTCGGCTTTCTTACCAAACAGCTTGACCTGCACGGGCACGACGAACGGGTTGGAGTATGTCTTCATCCGCACGAAGCCTTGGTCGCTGCTGGCGCTGAAACGGACAAGACCCTCGGTGAAATCGCCGAAGTCGTAATACTTGCGCAGCTCGCGAGTTTCATCCTCGTTATTGAGGTGCGCAATAAACCAGTTCTGAGTGTTTTTGAGAATATTCGAGCTGATTGATGACACCTCTTGAGTAGCGTATGTCATGCCTAGGTTGAGTTTCGCGCCCTCTTTAGCTAGCCTGTTGTAAATCTGAGCTAAGTCTTTGTCGTCTTTTTTAGGGAACAGGTTGTGTGCTTCTTCAAAGTAAAACTGGACGAAGTTGTTGGGCTCGTTACTTATAAAACGATCCATCGCATCATCAAAAATGCGGCGGCAAAGGCGCTCAGAGTAGAGACGTTGCGTTACATCATCACCTTGAGAAAGGTCTACAATGACAATTTTACCGGCTCGTAACTCATTCAGCACATCTTGCTCAAAGGGCTCTCCTCTTGCTGAAGTATGCAGCTTACTTATTGGTCTTAGCTGTTTATACCCATCCACATTAACTCCTTTGCCAGGGGTCCTCTTTTTGGTCAGCATCGTTAATATGGCTTTTAAATCTTCATCAGCCCACTCTTGCCCATCACTACTAGCGTAGGACTTTAGGTAATCGTTTTTATCGTAGTTATCCCATACCCACTCAAACCATTGGCTGGCTTCCTCATAACTAATGCCTTTCGATGGGTCGAAGTTGTGGTTTAATTCTTTCTGCCCTGGAAATTTAACTTTTTCACCATCGCTTACAAAGCCTGCCCTAAATAGACAGCAGCAGTAGGCTGCTACTTTTCGTTCGTATCTGGTTTTAGCTGAATAATAAACTTGTGTACCATCATTTGCCGGAGCAGTGAAATCAACTGCCCGAAAACTATCTATGTAATTTACTTGGGTGCGCAGGTGCTCACGAATTAGCCCGAACCCGGCTTCAACTTCTTTGTAGAAATTGACTTTCATTACTTTGAAGTCCCCACCTTTGTCATTAGTGCTGTAACGGACTGTACGGTCTTTAAATATTTCGAAAACAGCCGTACCTTGGTCTTGAAGATTGGGATTGGCATATTCACCATTAATGTCAAAAATGATTTGACCAACTGGATACTTGGGCTTACCAAGTTTGAAAGGCTCTGCATCAGAGCTGTCACCAGATGTACCGGCTACACGACGTTCAGGCAGCGCACCTTCGGCTAATTCGCTCATGCCAACAGCTGCATCAACCATCACCTTTACGGTGTTGGATTTACCAGTTCGCGTCATACCGAACATTGCAGTCCGTTTACCCAAAAAGTCCTTGGGCGTAACATACACGGGGACAATAGGACTAGTCTCTTGGAATCGCCGGGTTGAGCTGTAGCGCACATTACCTAGCTCAATATCAGTTGCTGTCCCGGTAATTTCACCTTTGCGGAAATTGACAATCTTCTCCAACACTTTCGCATTAGGCTTGATTACTTTGTAATGGTGGGCACTCATGAAGTTCTCTATATCAGCACCAAAGCAGGTTTCAGCTTTTTGGTCAACGTAGAAAGTACCCAGAACCCGGCACTCAATACCAGAAAACGAAAATTCGTAGCGGGTGAATTCATCTACGTTCACCTTGCGGCCTTCAGAGGATAATCCCTCCTTGTAAAACTCAACCATTGAGGATACTACATCGGAGTCAGTGGGCAATGAAGTCGGGCCAAGTACACGCAGCAGAATGGCTTCACGGACTTCAGCATCATTGACATTTGTGTAGTAGGCCAGCAAAAATGAACCCTGTGGCAGACCACCAGCTTTCATTTTCCATGCGTCAGCTACTAACAGGCGGGCCTTGTCGTAATCAATGTAAAATGGGTTGCCAACAAAGGTGCCCGTCTTAGGCATTTGGGTTGCTGCATCTTGTTCGAATAAATCGATGCTGGCCAGCTTATTAACGATAGAGGTAAAACCAGTATTCATGTCGTATTTGGAGAAGGGACGAGTGGTTATTTAGTAGTCGGAGTTCGTTTTGGCGCAAGAATGTCTTCAAATCGTAATTTTGCCTGCTTTGCGTAGCTTTCTTGTATTTCAATGCCAATCCAACGGCGGCCCAGGCGTTCGGCCACAGCGCCGGTGGTGCAACTACCAGCGAAGGGGTCGAGTATTAGGTCACCCGGTTCCGTCAGAAGCTCGGTGTAAAAAGAAACCAGGCCTTCCGGCATTCGGGCTGGATGCGGATTGATGCCTTCGCGGCGACAAGCCTGCGAGAAAGCATCCGTTGAGCGCGTGTTGGCAATGCGGAATGCATTAGGCAGGCGAGGCTCATTTCCAGGATGAATGGACTCAACTTCAAACATATTCTGGGCAATTGAACCGCCGTGGTCTGTTAAGAAGCTTGTTTCGCTTAAAATATGCTCCGAAGGACGTTTACCAGCATTGTAAGACTGGCGTTTTAGTAGTCGCTCCATGCTGGCACTGTAGGGACGCAAGGCACGCCGGTTATCTGCTTTGGGATAATCTGATTTAGCTAACCACCAAACATGAGTATACGAGTCGGTCATTCGGACTCGATTTATTGTCACCCACTGCGCCGGCGAGGGCAAGCGTGCTGGGTTATAGCAAACTGCTTCTTGACAAAGCCGCAAGCCGGCGTCAGGATGGTCTGCAAAATCCAGCAAACATCTTAGCGGAAGCAATGACTGAATTGGTCGCTCAGACTCCCATGCGTTTCCAATCTCAATAACTATAGAACCATCGGGGGCTAATAGCTCAGCAAATACGGGTGCCAGGCTTACAAACCAGTCTTTATAAGTTTCACCGTTCTTGTTGCCGTAATTTTTCTTTTTATTTAGCGGGAAAGGTGGTGAAGTCATGATGAGGTTCACTTTTCCTTTTAAATTTCGACCGATGCTGCTACGTAACAAGCTTTCACACTCATTCAGATAAAGCTTTCCTAGTTTTGTTTTAAAAAATGCTTCATCTGAAACATTTGCTCCTATTCTTTTCAGTGAGTTATGGGCGTTTTTCAGGCTGCAGTAAATGATTGGTAAGCAAAGTTATACAGGTGTTTGCATCGGCAACTGTCATCTTGCATTTTTAATGTACGAGTTATCGGATTTTAAATATTTGTTTTGATATGGGACCGCATACATATATTTGGTGTACTACAGCTGCCTCCTGCCGAAGGAAGTTCGCAAAGTTGTATTACCTGAAGGCCAAATCAGTCCATTTCTATTAATCTGTAAGCCGTATTCTTACTTCCGCCAGCATCTTTTCTCAGTATGCTTTTTTTAGTGAGGTCCTGGATGTCACGCAGAGCGGTATCTGAAGAACTTTTGGTCATTTTGGCCCATTTGCCTGTCGTCAGTGTTCCGACGAAGTCCTCAAGCAATACACTCAACATTTGTTTCTGTCGCTCATTTAAGGGTGTCTCACGGTGCGTTTCCCAAAAATTATTTCGTAGAGAAACCGCCTTAAGTGTGTTCTCCGTGTTTTTCATGGCATCAAACAGACACGACAAAAACCAACCTAGCCACGCAGTGATGTCAAGGCTGCCCTTCTGACTATGTTCCAATATATGGTAATAGGCATTTTCCTCACTCAGTATTTGAGCCGACATACTATAGAATCGGTTGGCCGTTCCGTCAGCACGAGCTAAAAGCAAATCAGCCAAGGCCCTGGTGATACGACCGTTTCCGTCATCAAACGGGTGAATCGTTATGAACCATAAATGTGCTATGGCCGCTTTTAAAATTGAATCAGTTGTTGGAGAATCATTGAACCAAATAAGAAAACTCCGCATTTCATTAACCAGCCGTGTGGCTTCTGGAGCTTCGAAATGTACTTTTTCCCTTCCTATTCCACCTGAGACAACTTGCATGGGCCCAGCTTCAGCTGTGCGCCAGCCTCCCACTTTAATAGCATACAGGCCACTTCTACCCGTTGGAAACAAGGCTGCATGCCAGTTAAAAAGCCGGTCCTCCGTCAATTCGTCCTTGTAGTTTTGCGTTGCATCTAGCATCATCTCTACTACCCCGTCTACGTTCCGATCTGCTGGAACAGCTCCCGCTAATTCGATCCCCAATCGTCGTGCAATAGAGGACCTCACCTGATCTGTATTTAATTTTTCACCTTCTATTTCGGTTGACTTGGTTACATCTAAAGTGAGCGTATTAAGCATAGCAGTTTCTTGTATTTTGAAACCCGCCTGGCTCATGATTCCTAATATGATCCCTTGTTGTTGCCTTACATCCCCCAGTTTGCTTAAAATCACGTCGGTGTTCCAGGAGAATTTAGGCCACTGTTTTATCTGATGTATGTACATTTTATCCGCACTTTATGCGGTGAATGTACAGTTATTCTCCGCAAGTCATGTGATTCTCCGCAAGAATCAAACCCAACCAATTGTCGACATACACAACCTTGCTCACTTACCCTAGCCGAAAAACAAGCGTCGTTTCTAAACTTAGAGGCTGCAGTCGTCAATTAATTTGCCTTTTTCAGGAGGCCACCCACATATTTGCTGTAGGTGTCTTTCCCCACCCCGGTAATGGTTTTCAGAGCTGCGAAATAATTTTCATTGTCACCCTGCTTCGGCCCGCAGGATAAAAGTGAGTAAACAGCCGCAAAGCCCTTTTCAGTTTCAATGTTATTTACGATCAAGCCGTTTAAGACATACGCGGGGTACAAGGGCATTTTCGGATCTGAACCAAATTGTTTATTCTCATTGTATACTTTGATCCAGTCACTGGTATTGCCAAATTTCTCTTTAAACATTTTAAGCACATCCTGCCAGCTATAGACCACCCAACTACCACCATACAGATAAGCACAACCTTCATCAACAGGTCTGTTTATTTCCTTAGGCGAGAGGACCATACGTAGACAATCATGCCATAGATCATGAGGATCAAAATAATCGGATTTATAACCAAGAACATCTAGGAAAGAACCCTTTTCAGCTGAACTTAGACCGTTATACATCATGCCGTTGTAATCCTTTTTGTACTGTATTCCAACAACACTCAGGGCCTCAGGCAAGTTGCTGCAGTAGTAGATATCGTTTTTACCGCCATTATTTAAGCGAGACTCAAATTCGGTCAGTTTTGAAGCATACCGGCTAGCCGTTTTGGGGAGCGAATGTGATTTAAAGTGAAAGGTTGAAGACCCAATTTTATGGGTGTTCCAAGATTTCGTTTCGGACTCTAACGGTGAAGAAAAGTGAAATACCCCTCCTTTTGACACCGCGACGACATTAAAGACAGCTCTTAAAGGACTTTTTTCGTCCTTTCCAACATAAGATATCTGGATGCCAAAGCTTGAGTCATTTAAAGCCACAACATTAGAAAGATAGCACTTGTAGAAGCCAGCCGCTTCCCCAGGTAGATCATCAAGGTCTTTCATCTCGTCCAGCAAGGCCCATGTTTGTAGTCGAGCATCTTTATTCACATACATATTGGCGCTGTTTGGATTTTCCTTCTGATTCAAAAAACCCTGGAGGGAAGAGAGCAGAGCTTTTCGGACGGTAGTATCACGAGGCAGGCTTATGTCGTCTGAATACCTAAGAAGATTTTGACTAAAACAAACCGAGGAAGTGGAGAAAGAAAGATAAAGTAGGGCTGTCCAAAAGGTTTTCATGAGTGCTTCTTTTAATGCGATTTACTTAAGATAGCTAATCTTAACGGCTTGAGAACTCTTGTGCGGCGCGGTTCAAGGCAGTCGGAGTCAAGGTCCTTTTACCGCTCGTAACGAGAATTAAGTATCTGAAGGTCACAGATTCCCCGGTTTGTAGCGAAAGGTTAAATGACGATCTTCCGTTAGTAAACAACTTTTCTCCAAGAGGGTTAGCAGCGAACAGTCCGTAGCCCCGCGCATGCCAAAAGGTTGGATAGTTTGGGTTGTGGATATGGTCCAGAATAGCGACGCTAACCGAGTCAGACCCAATCTTTCCGGAGACTTTACACCAGGCACCCCGAGTACCCCAGGCGCTGTCACCTAGCTTACCTTCACTGGTGAGGTAATTGCCGCTTGCTAGGAGGTCATGACCTCCTTTGACAACCGTCTCATTTCCGTTGCTGTCATAGAACTTTTGATCTTCCTTTGACCGCATCTGGAGCTCGCGGGCAAGTCTAAATCCAAGGAAACCGTCCTTCGCATCGCTAAACAAGACCTGGGTCGCGGCGGTTAGCTTGGTCGTACGCTCAACGGTGCGCAACGTGCCAACAGCCGTAAACTGTAGACGGGTATGTTCGGTGAGCAGGATGTTTTGCTTTTGGTCAATCCATTTTGCCTCGTACTCGAGTTGGGCCTTTGGCTGTAAGGCGATCCTAACAGGAGAACTAATCTTTATCCATCCGTAGACAGACTTTTTTGCAGCAGGAATCGCGTAGGAGTTGTTCCAGAAATCAAGGCCGTTCACATTTTCGTAGTTAAGCCATAAGCCGGTATGGTGCGGGTGATCATGCGGCTCGCCGGGTCTTGGCTCAATTGGAAAGCCGCGCATAACTTGTTGACCCCCCCGCTGCTCGAAGGTCAAACAAGATTGGTTTCTCTAAGGAATCGGCGTATAAAAACCGTGCAAAAGGAACAGTTCCAACCAGGACGGTTACCTCTTTTGAAGCTAAGTTTTGACTGAGCCTGACCACTGCACTTTTTTGGGCGTAGACCGGCGCAGTAATTATAAGCACAGCAACCAGGGCTGACACGAACGCCATGACCGCCAAGGCGAGCTTCCTGACCAAAGGCATCTTTAGGAGTACTGGAAGACCTTTGAGCCTGCCATCACCTCTTGAGTAGCCTCGTCAAAAGTTACTTTGTAACCGGTATGAACCGCCGCGTTGGTCATGATCGTCGCGATTGAATGGCTGTATCCGGCTTCGACCGGCGCATGAGGCGGCTTGCGGCTCCTCACGCATTCCATCCAATTACGAATGTGATTCGAGGTGAGCACATCGCCGCCGGTATTTGCAGACGTCACCACCTTTTGGGTAGCTCCCAGATTTAAGTCAGGCAGCAGATTAGCATGCATGTGCATTGCCGACGCCATCTTTTCGGAAAGTCCTCCAGCGGAGCTTACCTTGTTGGTGACCAGATCAAGCGTTCCGCCGTTAGAATAATAGAGTTCAGAAGGGTTTTCCTCGCCATTATGCATACGTGAACTGAATGTTACCTGGAAACCGGTCGAAGGATCATTCAACGGACCATAATCGAACGCCGCAAGCAGAGTATCCCAGTTTCGTCGCCCGTCTTTCCAGGCATAGATCCCTCCGTTGGCCACTACGCTCCTGGGATGCGGTAAGCCGGTGAACCAATGAACCGTATCGATCTGGTGACTCATCCACTGACCGGGTAGTCCTGAGGAGTAAGGCCAAAATAATCGGAACTCTAAGTATTTTCGCGCATCGAAAGGCTCAAACGGCCTGTTGACTAGAAACCTCTTCCAATCGGTATCTTGTTCTTTAAGGACGCCCAAAAGTTCGGGCCTCCGCCAGCGTCCCGGCTGATTGACGTTCCAAGTTAGTTCGACCTTGGTTACCGGCCCAAATTTACCCGACCTAACAAAATCTCCCGCTGCCTGATAATTCGCTCCGCTTCGGCGCTGGGAACCTATTTGAACGATCTTATTGGATTCTTTGATCGCCTTTAAGGCATCACGGTTGTCTTGCATAGTCTCGGCGAAAGGCTTTTCGACATAGGCGTCACAACCCGCACGAACCGCTTCAATGGCATGTGGGGCATGCTGAAAATCGGCTGTGCTAATGAATACAGCGTCACAAGCCTTGGAACTATACAGCTCTTCATTGTTTTTGAAGGTGCGTATATCACGATTCATCTTCTGTTTCCAAATCGCCGCGCCTTCTTCTCTTCGGCGCTTCCAAATATCGGACACACCGACTATTTCGAAATTAAGCTCTTTGCAATGCTCCATAAAAGCCGGTAGGTGTGAACTTCTATGCCGGTCTGAAAAACCGATCACCCCAACCCTGACCCGGTCATTTGCTCCCATGATACGCTTATAGCTTCGTGCAGTGGTGCCAGCTACGATAAAGCCGGCACCAGTTAAGGCACGCTTTAGAAATTTACGTCTTGAAGTATTCATTTGACCAGCATCTTTTCAACTCAAGATACCAGTTATTCAGATTGCTAGTAGTGAATTAACTGGCACCATTTTATAGGAATAAGAAAAAACTCACGCTGATGAAACCTTCCAACCTTAACCTAACGTTATTCTTCTGTGTATTATGCATAACCGGGGCTTTGGAGTCCTGCAATGGAGTACCCCGGCAAACAATGACAAATGATAGTATAAAAAACCAGGGCAAACACGAACAGGACGGGCAGCGCAGCGGCGGAGCCGGTGATTCTGCGAAATTAAAACGATCAGACAGCTCCCGTGTAGTGCACGGCGGAGAACTCAAGAAGTAGACTTGGGGGGAGTCTGGATACTAGTGCCGGCGCTTAACCTTTCAGCAGGTTCGATCTCTTTTTGTTCTACGAACACCGCATAATCGGCTGGTTCAATATGAAGACCGTAATGATCGGCATAATACCGGGTAAATTCAGCACCCAGATAAAGGATAGCTGCGGTGTAATAAATCCATAAAAGGATTATAACTATTGACCCAGCGGCCTCATAAGCTGAACCTTTTATAGAATAAGCTATGACCAGGCCTATAACATACCTCCCGGCCATGAAGAGTATACTGGTAAAAATAGCCCCTGCCCACACATCTTTCCAATGGATCTTAACGTCGGGCAAGAACTTGAAAATGATTGCGAACAGGAGTGTAATCACCGCAAATGTAATGGCGACATTAAGCAGATTAATAAAAAGCAAAGTGATATCCGGAAGAAATTGAGAGAGATAACCGCTCAGAGCAAGGATCACGGCGTTAACGAGCAGCGAAACCATAAGTAAAAATCCAAGGCCCAGGACTAGGCTGCTTGTGAGAAGACGATCTTTCAACAACTTTAGCCATCCCCGTTTGGGTTTCGCTTTGACCCCCCAAATAATATTGATCGAGTCCTGGATTTCTATAAAAATGCTGCTCGCGCCAATAAGCAAGGTGACGATGCTTATTCCAAGCGCTATTTTGGATTTGCCGGTAAGGCTTATTTTTCGAAGCATTTCCTGGATCTGGACCGCAGGGCCGTTTCCTACAACCGCTTTGATCTGAGTAAAAAGTTTTCCTTGGACAGCGTCTGGCCCATAAACGATACTGGCGACCGATATAATCAGGATAAGCAACGGGGCGATTGAGAATACGGTGTAATAAGCCAGAGATGCACTGAGTTTCATTCCCCGATCATTGCCAAAGCCGGTGAACGTTCCCATAAGGATTTCCCACACGCTTTTGATGCTCTTTTTGAAGTTGAATTTTTTCATGACTTTTTGAGGACCTGCTGGTGTTTTAAGAATGATGCTTTTGGGGGAGTAATTGTCCGCAAGATCAGTATTTTTAAGAAAAAACTCTTATGGAAGAGATGGAAGCTCCAACAGAGCACCTTCATGAAAATATAAAGGAGGGTGCCGAGCACGGTGCGCGGTGGATGACATCTGTTGCTCTATCCACGGCGGTGTTAGCCGTCCTGGCGGCAATAGCCAGTTTAATGGCGAATCATAATTCAGACGAGGCGATCTTGACCCAGATCCAGGCTTCGGATCAGTGGGCCTATTACCAGGCGAAGTCGATCAAGTCCACAATTTTGGAAAGCGGGAATAAGGTACTTGCCGGCATGGGCAAGGAAGTCGTCGCAGCAGACGCGGCTAAAATAAAATCGAATTACGCTGATCAGGAAAAGATTCGCCGGGCCGCCGAAAAGCTGGGCGAAGAATCTAAAGCCCATGTAGAACTCCATAAGACACTTTCAAAGGCGGTGACCATTTTCCAAATCGCCATTGCGCTGTCTGCTATTACCATTTTAAGCCGTCGAAAGGAGCTGTGGTACGTTAGCCTTGTACTGTCTCTCGGCGGTCTGTATTATTTGGTTTCAGGAGTATTATGGTAAATACAAGGGCGGCCAAACCGGAACCCGGCCATGCCATCCCTGCAGGAGATAAACGGTGAAATAACGGCTAGGGCGACCATTTCGAAACACCGAAAAACGCGTGATTGAATCGATTTTTGAATAATAGACGTAGTAATCATCCAAATGCACTTGTGAGGCAAGATTTGATGGTACAATGCAATACGCGCTGGCCATGTCTATCCGGGGTTTTAAATGGCTATTGAGCCACCAGTATTGGTGGAGATCATTAAGGCTCCCTAAACCCACAAGTTGCAGTTTACCCGGTCGGCAAAAATAGAAGTCTTCATGCGCGGCAGGGAACCATTTTGAAGCAACTATCAATGCCGGATTTAGGCCACTGTCTAGTTTCTGGCGGGAGTTACGTAGCCGGGCAAATTGGCTGCCTGCATTTCTCCAGCCGTAAAGATCAAGAGTCACATCACCCAGCCCCAAATTAGGGGTGTCCTGTTTGCCGAGTGTCCCGGGGTAAAGCTCGATGACCGTGACAACGCCAAGGAAAGCCGCCGCGGCAAACACTGCCGGCATAAGGACTATTCGTAATGCGCGCCGGGCTACAAAACGCGCGTTTAGGTAAACTGCAGTGAGAGGTATAAGCGTTATATAGGCCGGACCGCTCCAATGGGGAAGCGTGTCCCGGAACAAGGATAGCATGAGCAGCATGCAGATCATCGGCAAGGCTACGCATTTGAGTAGACTGGAAAAGGGCTCACCTCGATTTGTCGAGCTTACAGATGCAGCGACAGCCATCACTGCAAGCACCACATTGATGGGATTATTATAGAGAATCTCACCAAGAAGCTCCCGGAGAAAACCGAGGGAATTTAGTTCAAAGTGTGAAACAGAGACCCTTTCACCGTGAAACCGAAAAGTCACGAAATCATTCTGGTAGTTCCACCAAAATATTGGAACTGTGAACAGCGCCGCAATCAGCAAATAGCTCCAAAAAGTCCAGCTTCTTAAACAGGACTGGCGGTAGATCAGGGCAAAAAGAAAAAGACCACCGGGCAAAAACAGCGCATGGACTTTGCTCAACACACAAAGCCCGGTACAGATACCGGCAAGGAACCAATTGTCCCATCGACCAGGATCTAGTACCAGCCGCTGAAAAAAATATAAGGAAGCACACCAGAAAAGAACTTGAGCCGAGTCTGGCATAATCATAAAACCGGCGATCAAGAAGCCGTAAAAAGACGCCGAGAACAGGACGGCCGCTAAAAAACCTGCCCTTCCAGAATCGAAATTGCTTGTTACTTTATAAATAAGCCAGGTTGAAAAAGCTGAGCACACGAGGCTACCAAGGCGTATAAACCCTTCGGCCTGCCACAATAAATTACCGGTAAAAAGCCTTATAAGGAACGCGACCATCGGAGGATGGTCAAAGTAGTTCCACTGCAGATGTGTGCTGTAGGTCCAATAATACACTTCATCGTTACCAAACTCCAGGAAGAATGCGGGGCCGAGCTTCAGAAAAAAGGCAAGGCTTATAACGATGAGAACTGGGCCATTCCATTTGCCGCTCGAATTCTTATCCCGGGATGAAATCCCCGGAGCTGTCCACGGGGGACTACCTGTCATACAATTTATTAAGCTTGTTACTTAAATAATTGTAAAGATGTATCAACAGCCTCAAAATTCTCCATAAATTGGACATTTAATTCAATCCATGGATAGAAGAGAAGCAATTCGCAGGGCCGCCCTCCTGGTTGGCGGTACCCTTACAGCATCCACCCTTTTTGCGCTGACCGAAGGTTGTAATACACACACAAACCACGCTGCTGGTTTAGAAGCATCTGGCGCGGCAAAGGCAGCCAGTTCTGGATCAGCAGGACCCGCCTTTCTGACACCCGACCAGCAAACACTGGTTAATGAATTTGCAGAGACGATTCTTCCTGCAACAAGTACTCCCGGAGCTAAAGAAGCTGGAGTAGGTGATTTTATTAACGTAATGCTAAGGGATTGTTATTCCAAAGCCGATCAAACACAGTTGCTTGATGGGATCGCTTCCTTTCAGCAGGAATGCAAGACCCGCACTGGAAAGTCGTTTGCCGATCTTGCCTCGAACGATCGTGCCAAGTTTATGACGGGCATTGAGAGCCAGATTTATAAAAAGCCGGTTAATGACAAGCCTACCATCTCGGATGATCACAACGTGAACACGAAAAAGAATACGCCCCAGGATGAGAAGAAACAAGAGAAAACTAAAAATGAGCCTTATCACTATTATAAGGTTTTGAAGGAGTTGACTCTGATAGGTTATTTTCAATCTGAGATTGGTTGTACAAAAGCACTCAGTTATGTGAAGGTGCCCGGTATGTACCAGGGAAGCGTCAAACTCAAACCGGGTCAAAAAGCCTGGGCTCAGGGTTAGTTTTGGGTTGATTGGGGTTAATGTTTAGGTATTATTTAGTTAAGAGGTAAGAAAACGAATGTACATCAACGGTAAAGCAGATGAACAAAATACTTACGACGCGATTGTTGTAGGTTCCGGAATAAGTGGCGGTTGGGCGGCTAAAGAGCTCACGGAAAAGGGTCTCAAAACGATCATGCTCGAACGAGGTGAAAATATCGAGCACATTAAAGATTATCCTACTGCGACCCTGGACCCCTGGCAATTCCAGCACAGAGGTTGGCTCACAGAGGAAATGAAAGCGAGTCATCCTGTTCAAAAACGCGATTATCCCTATAACGAATACAGTCCTAAATTTTGGGTGAATGACCTGGAGTGCCCCTATACCGAGGTTCAGCGTTTTGACTGGTACCGCGGGTATCATGTAGGCGGCCGCTCATTGATGTGGGGAAGACAAAGTTACCGTTTAAGTGATCTTGACTTTGAAGCGAACCAGAAAGAGGGAATTGCCGTTGACTGGCCTATCAGGTACAATGAGATTGCGCCATGGTATTCTTATGCTGAAAAGTTTGCCGGGATAAGCGGGCAGGCCGAAGGTTTGCACCAATTGCCAGACGGAGATTACTTGCCTCCTATGGAGCTAAACGCGGTAGAGAAAGAAGTTCAAGCCCGTGTGAAGGCTAAATACGGTCGTAAACGGATTGTCACTATTGGCAGAACCGCCAATCTTACCGAGGTCCATTTAGGCAGGAATCATTGCCAGTACCGCAACTTGTGCAGCAGAGGTTGTCCATACGGTGCGTATTTTAGCACCCAAAGCGCCACTTTGCCGGCAGCGGTTAAAACGGGCAACCTTACTCTTAGACCTTACTCCATAGTTCACGAAGTAATCCTGGATGAAAAAACCGGGAAAGCGAAAGGCGTACGTATTTTGGATGCCCAAACCAGGCAGACCCGTGAGTATTTCGCAAAGGTCATTTTCTTGAACGCCTCGACTCTTAATACTGCCTTTATTCTTCTAAACTCTAAGTCCGGCCGGTATCCGAATGGGATGGGAAATGATAGCGGCCAGTTAGGCAAAAACCTTATGGACCATCACTTCAAGTGTGGCGCTTCGGGTGAAGCTGAAGGTTTTGATGACCTCTATTATTTTGGTCGCCGGCCAAATGGTATATATATCCCTCGTTTTAGGAACGTTGATGGCGATAAGCGTGATTATGTGCGTGGATTTGGTTATCAAGGTGGGGCGAACAGAGACAGCTGGACGTCGGGAATCGCTGAAATGGGTATGGGCGGTGAGTTCAAAGACAAGCTCTCTTTACCTGGCAAATGGCATATGGGAATGACGGCTTTCGGCGAATGCTTGCCTTACGAAAAAAATTGTGTCACATTAAATACCGAGAAGAAAGACAAGTGGGGATTGCCTACTCTAAGTATTGATTGTAGCTTCAAGGAGAATGAGATGAAGATGCGCAAGGATATGATGGGTGACGCTGCCGAAATTCTTGAAGCCTCAGGCCTTAAAAATGTTAAGACCTATGATAACGGCTCGTTTCCAGGGCAGGGTATTCACGAGATGGGTACGGCAAGAATGGGCCGTGATCCTAAAACATCGGTGCTCAATGCTGCAAATCAGATCCATACTATTCCGAACGTATACGTGACAGACGGTGCGTGTATGACTTCGGCTTCCTGTGTCAATCCCTCACTAACCTATATGGCGCTAACAGCGCGAGCTGCCGAACATGCTGTGAGTGAACTCAAAAAGATGAACTTTTAAGAAGGGAACCTCCTTTTATGTCGGTTTTTTTAAACCAAGCATGGGTAAGATCGTTTATCGTCACCCCTTTGCTAGTCCAAGTATGAAAAAATTTTCGATTTTGAAGGTATACCTTCACGTGGTCTATTGCATTGGGGGAATATGAAGAACTAGGGGTTGCCGCACGAAACGGAATATATCGTACGTTAAGGGTTTTGCTTTTAGGGTTCTCTATTCAAAATTTGCTGTCAGCTTCTTTAAGAGAGCCGTCATCAATTACAAAGGTGTTTCGCAT
>JAABUX010000255.1_pt1 | contig 90585 bp, 85 predicted proteins | sample 5561851 | NCBI WGS metagenome assembly JAABUX01 (sample SAMN10711883, study PRJNA513361) | rock metagenome | isolation source: Antarctica rocks | place: Antarctica: Victoria Land, Richard Nunatak red sandstone | collected 2016-01-03 | reverse complement strand
TGGTCAGCGATGAGGAGTTGGCCCAATGCACGATCAAACGTGACGACTACCACGGTGAATGGAACTATGAGATTCATCCAAGATTACACAAACAGAGTGGGTAACTTATTTTGGCGCGGATCCTAAGTCTTCGCGGACTGCCAGGGAACCCATGCCGCGACTCATGGATGCGACCAGAAAACCGAGAAGGGCGATCTCCGCCCCCTCGCGCGGCAAGGTGCCGCATCCGGTGAAGTCGATCCCCGTCTCGGCCATCGCACGGGCCAGGCGTACGAACGGCCCAATGCCGGATTGGTCCCCTACGACGCTGAAAAGCATCTGCTCGTCGAGGGGAGACGTTGCGGTGACGCCGACCAAATCGGGATGGACGCAATTCAAGCGACGGGATGTTTCGAGGAGTTCCGCCACCTGGGCGCGGCAAACGGTTCGTTGACGAGGCGTCATGGCGTCCCCCTACAGGACAAATGGGGCGGGGGTCGGCAAACCGGCGGGTCGGGTCCGCTCGGCTCGCCGTGGCCCAAGGCCGGGAGCTACCCGGCACGGACCCAATCGATCAGCCATCTGGGTCTATGTCCACTGGTGGACGAATCGTTCGCCCCTAACGGTTCGCCGGTGCGGTCGGGATGGTCGCCTTGTCCTTCTTGACCAGTTCGAGGATTTGGCCGATCCCGGTTTCCATCCGTTCCATCCGCGACTCGATCCGGTCGACCCGCCGGTCCAACTCGTTGACCTTCGACGAGAGCGAGCCGCCGGTCCAGGCGACGGCAACCAAACCGGACACCGCCGCGCCGAGCGTGGCACTGACGATCAGCTTGAAGACGCCAAACTCGCCCGCCAATTTGGAGAGCGAGGATTGCAACTGGCCCATCTCGCCCTTCATGGCGGCTTCGAGCCTGCCAAGCGCGGTTGTCAGGGAAACTTCCGTCCGGTGGAAGTCAGCCCGAAGCTCTTTGAGGTCGTCGTTCAAGATTTCCGTCGTCGGTCCCGGCATCACTCGCCCCCTTCCAGGGACGGGTAAGGTGGAAGCCCCTTCGACACGCCCCATTCTCTCAACGCGAGCCGGACAATGGTCGCCCTTGGGAGATGCGTTTTCTTGTTGGCCGCGGTGAGCCACTCCCGTTCTTCGAGCGGTCCTTGAAGGTGGATGACGGACACTCGGCCCGTCGATTCGGCGGTATTGGTAGGCGACGATCCGCTCGATTTCTTCTTGGCCACGGCGACGGCTCCCGGAACGACGATCCCACTTATGGGCTAGCCATGCCTGGATCTTACACTCCAATTGACTAACAATCAATCCGCAAAATAATTATTGTTAGTCTTGACTAATAGACTACTCAAGACTACTATTGGTTAGTCGAGACGAGGAACGAACCTGACACCTGAACCGGAGCCTGACCCATGCCGGCCATCGTCGCCATCGCCGTGACCGCCGTCCTGAGCTACGGCATCGTCGAGTTCGCCCTGAGCTTCTGCCGCGACAACTGCTGGACCAGCCTGGTTATCTGGGGCTTTGCCATCGCGACCGGGGCAATCATCCCCTACGTCGTCATCGACGCGATGGTGAGCATGGTTCGTGGCGACAAAGAAGTCATCTGAGATCACCCGACGAAAAAGGGCCGCGACGTGGTTGCACACATCGTCGGCCCGGTTTGACCCCTACCCGACCCCATCAAGAGCGAGGATCGAAGTCAATGAACACTCTCGCCGCCGAACCCCTTGAAGTCAACCCCGCCACCCTCGACACCACCCTTGAGGATAAGGAATACGACGCTTGGCTTGAGGCCAACGCCGACCGCTTGGCCGAGGAGTCCGAAGCCGCCGACATGGCCGAAAGTTTCCTCCGGTTCTGACCGACCCGCCTCGATCCGCCTCGACCGGACCTGACCGCCTAGTCGAGGGATGAGGGGTGGGGCGCGACAACTCCCCACCCCTCGGTTGACCATCCCCACCACCCGATCAGCCGATGGAGACAGCCGAGATGATGTTCGCCCGGACCGAAGAAATCTTGCAAGCCGATCCGACCGACCGCCGATCCTTCCTCAAGCGGTTCGTCGGCCTGTTCGCCGTCCCGGCGCTCGCCGGGGCTTCGCCCGCCAAGGTCGAGCCGATCACCTGGCATGTCGATTTCGGCCCCTACTCCGTCCTCGTCAGTTGCTATCCTCCCGGTTGCGACCGACCCGCCCATGCTTCGCCGGAAGCGTCGGGCCACGCGATAACCCTGGAACATCAAGGGCCAAGCAAGGCCCAGTTCGCCGAGTGGGCCAAGTGGTCTCGGGATGAGCCGAGATACTTCGCCCTCGACCCGCAAGGCTACATCGTGAGCCAGGACACCGGACTACGACTGGGGGGCTTTTGATGAGCCAGCCTATCGTCACCTGGGTCCGTCGCAACGGCTCGGGGCAGATCCTCGACCAGATCGCCCTTTACCGAAAGGGCGAGAACCCGGCCATCTATCCGGGCCGACTGAGCGACGACGGGGCGTTCGTCCTGGTGGTACGATGCCATCCCGATGCGGCGCCCCACCAGCTCGCCGCCAGCGTCGGCGACCGTCTGGCAGGCCATCGAGGATTACCGCTCGGGCGGTCCGGGTGCCGTCGGGTTCCTTTGGCGTGAGCATCGGGATAGCCAGGCCAAGTTGACTCGCGAGGTCAACCGCTCGATGGGCCGCTCCTGGCGCTGGGGGTTGCCGCCGAAGGATCGGTTTGTCGAGTTCGTCGGGCTGAGCGCCGACGGGATGTTGCTCGCCGATCGACCGCCGGGGCCGATCGGTTCCCGCCGCTGAGTGTGGTCGTTCCTTGACCGCACAGTGACCGCGAGGTTACTGTGCGGTTGATCACCAATCGCCGGAGCCGACCGCCATGAACCGTCCCACCGGAAGCCCGCCGACGCCCAAGGGGGCGACGGTCCGGGAGCAGCAGGCCATCAACCTCCTTCACCGGGCTGCGAAGCACACGGTCGACCCGGAATTTTGCTCGGACATCGTGGGCGGCCTCGACCTGATCGGCGAGCTGATCGAGGCCCGCAACCACCGCCAAAGCTTCACCGACCAATGGGACCACTTCCAAGCCGAGGGTTGACCTTGAGCGAGCCTGTCGCCACCTGGATCAAGCGGAACAAGCTCGGCGAAATCATGGGCCGGGTGGCGATCTATCGCCGAGGCGAGAACCCCGGCGAGTCGCCGGGCGAGCCGAGCGACGACGGCCGGTTCGTCATGGCGATCGATGCCGCTCCATGCCGACACGTCGTTCTACTCATCAAGCGTCGGGGAGACAAAGGCCGATAGTGTCCTGGGGAGGAATCGCCCATGCGACGGATCGCCGTAGTCGATTTGAAGGGTGGGTCAGCCAAGACGACCACCTCCATCACAGTGGCGGTTGCCAACGACCTGTTGGAACGGAATCTTCCACGGCTCCGGATTGAGAGGGAAGGATGATGACGCCGAAAGATCGGCTTCCCATGTCGTGGAAGCCTCTTTTCCTCCTGGCATTTGCGGCTTGGCTGACCGTAGGCGCCGCTCCCTTGATTCTTTCGGCATTCCCAAACGTATTCCCCGGAGATTCGTGGATCGGCCGCCATTACCTGGCCATCCCGGTCGAAAAGACGGGGCAGGTGGGGGATACGTTCGGGTTGGCCAACTCGCTCTTTTCTGCTCTCGGGGTTGCCGGGGTTGCCTACGCCCTAATTCTCCAGGTTGATGAGCGAAAACAAGCGGCCAAATCCGAGAAAGAATCTGCAAAGTTGGCCTTGTTGACCGCACTGATCCACGCCAGGACCGCACTGGCCGCGATGAATCAGGCGTAAATCGATTACTTGAGAAGTATCAAGCAAGATACGAAAGACACACCAAATACATCTAACAATCTTCTTGACATAGAAATTAAAAAATACGTTCTACTCAGAGCGAAAGACATGGAGGACCTGTTCGGTATTGCTTATTACGCCGGGATAGAAAGTGGCCGGCACAAAATCAGGGATAAAACGCTCGACGATTTGGAAGCTCAGGAAAAACGTGAAAGGTCAGAAGCTCAGAAGCAAACATTAGAAATCCTGTCAGCTCTAGGGGCGATTTGATTGATCATTGCAACAACTGGGCCGAGCTGAACCAAGGATCATCCTCCTCCGATGGATCAAGGGGGTATCGTTCCCAGAAACTCAAGACTTGGTACGCCAACCCTTCGGCGGCAATGTCCAGGCCCAAGCTGGCTACTACTTCACCTTCGAGCTTGACGAGGCCAAGCGGCAAGCGAGGAACGCGCCCGACAAACTCGGGGAGATGCGAATTTAACCGCCGACATTGGTCGGGTCGCCGACTCGCTTGGTTCGCTTCGGGGCGCCGGTCGGATGGCCGGACTTGTTCGGCTTGGCGATCGGCTCGGAGTCTACCCGCCCGCGTCTTCGATCGTGGAAGGCGCGCATGTATTCCAACAACGCATCGGGCTTCTTCTCGCCGTCCTCGGCCCCGATCGACGCGCGCCCCGAAGGCGTCATGCCGCACCGATTGAGGATGTCGACCATCTGCTTTTGCAGGGCGGTGATCGTCGGCAAGAGGGGGTGGGCCTTGTTGACCTCCCCACGCTCCGTGATGGTGGTCAGGAGCAGGCCATCGCGACGGGTCGCCCGCTGGCACTCCATCCAAGTCGCGTAGGTCTGGGCGAACAATTCGACCGCGATGGAGTCGGCCCGAGTGAGCAAGCCATCGGGTGCCGTGGCCGCCAGGTGGTCCCAAGCCGCCGCCGCCTCTTCGCCGAGCCAAGATGGCGCGGCTCCGATGCCGGGGGGAGACTTGGGTTCGTCCTTCGGGATGCGATCCTTCCGGGTCCCTTCGAGTATTTTGATCCGTGTCGGCTTGCGGTGATTCGCCATCGGTGGTTCCTCATATCAAATTCGGCCCGAACGGACTAAGCAAAGTGGCGACGAACGCAGGATAGGCAGTCGCTGGAGAGGGATCAACCGCCACCGATTCAACCTCCCCCCCTGGTGGGGGGCATCTCTTGAGATTGCCCGGTGTCCGGCTTGCCGCCGAAGTGGACCGATCGCCCGTCGATGTTGATCCTGACATCGGGCAGGGCCAGCTTGCGGACGATGGCCAGCATCTTGACCGCCGAGAGGAACCGGCGATGGGCCGAGTCGACCTTGCGTTGCTGGTAGGTCGCCTCTTGGACCGTGATGCCCGTGCGCATCTCGTCCGCCATTTCGTGCAGATAGACCGTCAACCAGCAGAGTGCCGCCCGTTCCGCGAGTAGGCTTTCCATCGCCGTTGGGTCCACGCCGGACAGTTCGGCCTTCACCTGGGCCACTCTTCGGGCCAGAGACTCCCGAACCAAAGCGTCTCCGCCCGAATACCGCTTGAGCAGCGAACCGAGCAGGTACTTCGCCGGGTCGCCATCGAGGTCGACGATCTTCGGGCGGAAATCCAGGACGGCGCAAGCTTCGGCGTTCGTCAATGACCGATCGTTGGCCCGAAGCCGGGCGAGCAGCGCCTTGACCTCGGGAGTCGCCAGGGCCTTGGGCATCTCGGTTTTCGTCTCAAGTTGTCGGTCCACGTCGTTTCCTCCACTTGCCGCGCTTGTGCTGGTGATAGCCCGAAGCGATCAGGACCGCCCTAGCCACCGCTTCGACCGCATCGAACCACTCGGCGATTTCCCGCTCTTGCGCCTCGTCCTGTTCACGCCGGGCCTTGGCTTCCGCCTTGGCTTCCGCCTTGGCTTGGGCATCCCGTCCCGCCAGGGCCACCGCCGCCGGGCCGGACGCGACGTACACCGACCGGACCTGCCCACCTTCGCGGACGGAACGGTAATACGCCGGTCGGTCGCGGCGAAGTTGCAAAGACATGATGTGCTACTTCCCCTCGTTTGCCCCACTCATCGAGCCATGATATCTATCCAGGCGTCAACCGGCCAGGGCTTCGGAGTTTTGGCGGTTTTGTCCATTTCGCGGCGGTTTCCAGCGAGAAGATCATCCACCGCCGGACCTGATGAGGGCCATGATCCGCCGCCGCTTCGCCTCGGACAGATGGGGCCAAGTCGCGACGACTTCGGCCAAGTCGGCGGGCGTCTCGTCGGGTCCGTAGGGAAGGGGAAGGGATGAGCCGTCGGCCCTTGAGAGGGAAGTCTTGAAGAGGTTAGGAGTTGCGTTGGATTGGTCTACGGTCTTGAAAACCGTAGGGCCGGCAACGGTCCCGGGGGTTCGAATCCCTCCCCCTCCGCTGTCCTCTTGATGAATCGATCAGTGATCGCTCACTGCTCGCCGCGGTCGATCGTGAACGGGGCCTGGCGGTTGAACCGGCCGGAATAACCCAGGCCGGGCACCTCGCGGACCTCTTCGAGGATCAACTGGCAGATCGGCATCCCGACGTCGAGGATCACCGACCACCGCGCCAGGTTGAAGATTTCCAGTTGGATCGGTCGCCCTGGGCGGGTCGGGTCGAGGGCGTCGTAGCCGAAACCCGCGTGGATCGTCGGGGCGGTGACGTGGACCCCGACCCCGACCCGGGCCAGGCTGCTTTTCCCCTCCACCCTCGCCGCGAGCTTCGCTTGGGGGGGGAGCTGGATCAGTTCCCGGGTGAATCCGAGGACGAACATCCCGGATTCGAGCCGGAACCCATGCGACGGGTCGACCTGGATCTTGGACGCGAACCGGGGGTCGTCCATCATCCCCTGGACGTTGAAGTCGCGGGCCATCGGCCTCGGCGAGTTCGGCGGGGCGTCCCAGGCGGGTCGTTCGAGCCATCGGAGCAAAACCGCGTCGAGCGTGAGGTCGACCGCCGTCGAGGTCCAGAGCGCGGGGGCGGGCCGAGGCTCGATCCGGATCGAACCGCCGTCGAGCGCCGCGAGGATCTCGCGGTCCGAGAGGATCATGCCGCGCCTTCGGCGGGTCGGATCGCGCCATCCCGACGGAACGCCGAGATCGGCACCCAGATCCGGTTGGCCCCCGAATCCGCCTCGTAGGGCAATTGGACCAAGGCCCGATCGTGGGGCTGGTCAAGCTCGATGACCAGGATCGGCAGATAGGTTCGGCCCGATTCTCGGGTCAAGAACCCCTTGCCCACTCGGAGGAATTGGTGGTTGCCCGTCTCGTCGGGGACGCCGACCACCTCGGTCTCATGCAGGTTGCTCGACGTGGCCGAGCACTCGACTTCGGGGAAGAATGTGATCAATGACATGTTCGGGGATTTCCTCGGATTCGCCGCTTGATGTGGTCGTCGGTACACTACCACGGCGATCCTGGCCTGGCAATGCGTCTTCCAGGGGAAATGTGCCCGATGAAACCCGAGTCGTCAAAGGGAGCGAATCCCGGGCCGGCCGGCGGCGGATGGCGATGGGAGTTGCCAAGGCATTGCCGACCTGGCCATGATTAGGCATGAAGTCGAGCGATCGAGCCTTGATGCCCACGACGCCGAGGGTCGAAGGTTGGCGGTCATGAAGTCCTGGAATCGGCTCGGGACCTGGCTGCTGGGCGTTTCGGGCCTGCTCCTGGCGGGCTTGATGGCCTACACCTTGTTCTTCACGGGTTGGCGGTCGGACTCCGGGTTCGGGATGGGTCGAGACGCCGAGGGCGAGGTCGAGTCGGCGAGGGTGGCGATCTTCCTGCCCGATCGCCACGACTGGCTCGACTTCGGCAAGGCCGCGGCGGCTTGCAGTTCCAGGCAGATCCTCCGGGTCGTCTCGGAGCGGGATGATGCCCTGGTCGTCGAGTCGCCCCGGACCGGTCGGCGAATCCGGTTCGATCGCCACGACGTTCGGGGGGTCGGCGACACCCGAGACGAGGTCCGTCGGCTCGCCGATCAGAAACCGCCGCCGATCGCGGTCGTCGGGTCGACCACCACCGTCTTGACCGTCGCCCTCGCCGAGCCGCTCCGCGAAGAGGCCGACGCCGGCCCCGTCCTCCTGATCCCTTGGGCGACCGCCGTGATGGTCCAGCGGTCTGACAACGCCCAGGGGGAAGCCCGGCGCGACCCGGTCCCGCTCATGGAGTTGGACCCCGGCCGGACTTTCCGGTTCTGCCCCAACAATCGCCGACTCGCCGACTCGGTGGTCGACTGCCTGATCCACCATGACCAAGGGCGGTTGCCGTCCCGGATCTTCCTGGTCGTCGACCCGTTCGACCCCTACTCCGACGACCTGGCCGACTGCTTCCGGCGGGCAATCCGGGGTCGGAAGCCCGACGTCGAGATCGTCGAGCGGGCCGATGCCGTCGACCTCCCCAGCTTCGCCCGGCCGCTCGACGCTTCGCTCGAACCGTCCCCGACCGAGATCGGCCTGGCCGACTCGATCGTCTCCAGCCTCGATCCCGCCGAGGGCCGGACCACCTGGGCCGTCTTGCCGCTCCAGGATCAGCCCGCGCGTCGGATGATCAACGCGCTGCGTCGGAGGGTTTCGGGGCGATCAGCCCCCGATGATCCGAACCGAAGGGGCGGGTCGCTCCGGGTCGTTTGCGGCGACGGGATCGAGCGCGAGGCCCTGAACCGGCTGGCGGGCCTGGGCGGGTTGTCGATCTGGTGCGCCTCGACGTCCTCGGCCCGGCCGACCGATGGGGGTGTCACCGACGACACCCAGAGCTTGGCCGAGATCGCCTCGGCCTTGATCTGGGCCGTCGACCGGTCCGCGAGTTCGACCCCTGGGCCGACCGAGATCCGCGACGCCCTGCGTCGGATCGACCTGGGCGCGGACCACCCGTCGGCGTTCGGTCGGGGCCTGGCGTTCGAGGCCAACGGCGAGCGCCGGGGCGACCCCGAACGGGTCCTTGAAATCAAAGCCGACGCGACCCGACCGCTGGAGTTCACCCGGACGGTCGGGGGCACTTGGGAGCAGGTCCGAACCCCTTCGACGGCCCCGGCGCGATGAGCGATTCCCCCGATCGGATCATCAAACGGCCGCCCTTGACCTCGGCGCTCGGGGTGGCCGGGGGGATCATCGGCGTCTTGTCGCTGCTCTCCTTCGGCTTCGGCCTCGTGGTCCTGCTCGACGAGTATGACCACCCGATCGAGACCGGTCGGGCCGCGCTCCACCAGGTCTTCGGGGGCTGGGTCCGATCCGACGATTATCTCGGCTACACCCTGGTCGATCGAGTCGAGCGCTGGAGGTCGGCCACCGGCCCCGACCGGACCCAGGCCGAGCGGTTGGTCCGTCGGGCGATCAAGGACCTCGGCGACGCCTTGGCCCGCGACGACTCGCGGTTCCGCGTGATCCGGGTCGAGCGGCTGGACCTCGGCCCCCCGGGGCATCCCGCCCTGGCGGCCTGGCGACGCGACCCGACCGGGACGGGAACCAAGGACGTCGACAAGCTTTCCGTCGACCGGATCGAGGTGGGCAAGGAACGAGGGCCGGACCAGCCTCGGGTCGACCTGGTCGTGACCTACCTCGTGGCCGACCCGGTCGCCTCGGCCATTCGGAGCGTCGACTCGTCGTATCATCGACTGGTCCTGGCCTTGCTCGGCTTGTCGGGCTACTCGCTGCTCTGCCTCGGCTACATGGCCCGCCATGCCCAGTCCCAACGCGAGCGGATCGCCCGCGAAGCCGCCGCCGCCGCGACCCTCGACCTGGCCGACCGGACCTGCCACGAGCTGGGGAACGTCGCCTTCGTCGTGGCCAACGAGCGGAGGAACCTGGCGGGCCACATCGAACTCCTCGAACGGTTCGTCGACGAGGATGCCGGGGTTTTCGCCGAAGCGACCCGACGGGCGGGGATCGACCCGGCGGCGGCGATCCGGCTCGAACACGCCCTCCGCCGCGAATATGCCGACCGGGGGATCGACCCCGAATTCGAGCTGAAGGGCAGCGCCGCGATCGCCCGGGATGTTTGTCGGCAGATCGCCACCTGCTCGGACTACATCGCCCTGACCGTCCGAGAACTCGACGGCCACCTCAAGCGGGCCACCTTGCCGGTCGTGCTCGAACCGATCGCGCTGGGCGAGATCATCCGGGATAGCCTGGCCCTGCTCGCGCCGAGGATCGAAGCGACGGTCTCGCAGGTCGAGACCCCCGACCCATCCACCACGACCGTCCTCGTCCGGGCGGATCGCCGGTTATTGATCCATGCCCTTGTCAACCTCATCAAGAACGCCATCGAGGCGACCGGCGCGATCGACCCCGATGCCTCCCCCCTAATCCGGCTTTCGGTGACGACCCAGGCCGCGACCGCCTGGCTGAGCGTCGAGGACGACGGCCCCGGTCTGAGCGAGCCCGAACTCCGCCACATCTTCGAGGCCGGTTACTCGACCAAGGCCACCGGGCGAGGGCTCGGCCTGGCGATCGTCCGCGATTCGGTCGCCGAGCAGAAAGGTACCCTGGAAGTGACCAGCCGCGTCGGCTCGGGGACCACCTTCCGGATCGGCTTGCCGGTGGTCTAGCCATGTCATAAGGTGGGTCGTTAGATGCCCCGTGGCACGGATTTTTAGGTCTAGCCGGACACCTGGAGTATTGCCCCCGGGTGAATCATCTCGGCTAAACCTATCCGGCTTTTCGGGATGGCCCCCCCATCCGGACTCCTCGATGGTGGGTCCCATCGCCGATTCAGGGCGTGCCCGGAAGCTTGTAGAGCGCCCAGCCCTCGGCGGTCGATCGGAACTCGTAGAGACCCTGTGAGATCCGATACCGGCGCTGGCCGAGCGATCCTCCAGCGTCGTAGGTGATGTTCGAGTTGGGGGGCACGGCCAAGTCCTGGCGCGAGCCGCCCGCGGACTGGTGGGCGACGCCATCGATGGCGAAGGCGACATCGGCCCCCGCCGGCTCGGCATTGACGATCGTGATCGGGATCGTCGGGGCGGCGGCCATCGGTCCCGGGTTCGGGACGGGCCCCGAGGGGACGAAAGCTTGCGGCGGGCTGGCGACCTTGGCGATGGCCGCGTACGAGATGGCATCGGTCCGGATCGGGTAGTAGCAGGGGTCTTGGAGCGAGTTCTTGCGGATCAACCATTCGTCGACCGCGATGCGATACTTGTCCCTGTCGATCATGCGGACGTCGCGGTCCGCGGCGGCCGAGTCGCCCCGCTCGGAATCACGCCTGAGCTTCGCCTGAAGGTTTTCGAGGCGCCGCTCGGCCTTCGCCTTGTTCGCAACATCATACCAAACCCCGGTGACGAAGCCGTTCCCCACGCCTCTGGGTTTTTCGGTCAGGCCCGGGGGGTCGACGAGTTGCGCGTCGGCGGACCTTGACGAGAGCAGGGCGACCACAACGGCCGCCCGAGCGATCGAGCCTCGGCATTGAAGCTTGGACATCCATTCCTCCGCCATCGAGTCCCTTCGAGATCTCCGACGGGAGTCTACCACACGAATTGGGCGGCATCCCGGACGATGCCGATTTCGGCCGGAACGGCGACCGGCAAGGCATCCCAAACATCTCGTGGCAACGGCGGGGGCGACATCATAACACGGTTCTAACCGCTCAAACACTCCGGCGCAACCAAGTACCCCCGTGAACGGTTACCAAAATTCATCACTCATTGGACTGTTCTGCTCCTTTGATCCGACCTGATCGATTGAATCATCCCCAGGTCCAGTTCCAGGTGGAATCGCCCGTCGGCAAGATTACCGACCATTCGACACGGCCCGTCGCGTGGTTGTGGCGAGGGGGGCCGAGGCTGGGGTCGGCCCCCCAAGGGCCAAGCTCGGCCAGGCCGGGGCAGGTGACGCCGACTTCGAGCGTCACCGACTGGTGGAGGCTCGCCCGGAGCGCGAGCCGATGCACGGTCCCCCCGATCGGGCGTTCGAGGCGGTAGGAGACTTCTCCGCGGGCGAACTTCTGGGTCAGGCCGACGAGCGGCCAGGCGGGGGGGAGGACGGGGTCGAGCCGCATCCGCCGATCGGGGACGTCGAGGTCGAGGCCGGCGAGGTCGAGCAAGGCGTCGATCAGCATCGACTGCAACGCCCAGGCCCCCGAGGTCGTCCCGACGCCGGGCTGGGCGGGGTCGCCGCCTCGGGGGGCGGGGCGGACGGTCAGCCCGAGCGGGCCGAGTCGGGCGAGCAAGGCGTCGAGGATGGCGATCGCCTGGTTCCAGGCCCGGGCATCGCCGGTCTCTCGACCAAGCTGGATCAGGTACAAGGCCACCCAGAGCGTCGCCTGGCAGGACAGGTCGTGGGCGTGGACCCCGCCCGTTCCACCCTTCTGGCCCGGGTTGGCGGGTTCGGGGGTCCAGCGGGCGAAGAAGTTGGCGTCGCCCGCGATCGCGTTCCGGCGATAAATCGCCTCGGCGGTGTTCCTGAGCCGAGGGTCCGACGCGGGCAAGAGCTTGAACGGGATCGCCAGGCCGAGCATGCTCACGTCAAGCCCGGCCGACCGGGCGATCGTCCGGTCGGGGCGGTCGGTCCACCACCCCTGGACGGTCGACAACCGCCTCCCTTCGAGGAACCGACCCGAAGCGTGGTCCACCATCCCGGGGCCGACCCCGTCGGGGGCGGAAACCTCGAGGATGCCTCGCTCCCAGACGAGGTCGGCACGCTCCTTCCACGCCCTGGCGGGGAGGTCGTGGCCGAGCAAACTCGCCAAGCGACTGGCCGACCTCAGCCCGGCGGCCACCGAGGCGTTGGAGAACAAAAAGGCCCCATAACGGGTATCCCAGATCCCCGCCGAAGAGATCAACCCGAGCGATTCGAGCCATCGAAGCCCCGGGTGGCCGGTCGGGTTGAGGCAGACTCGCGCGGCCCGGTCGATGATCGGCCAGGATTCGGCCACGAAGTCGAGGTCGCCGGTCCTCCGGTAGTGCCGCTCGCACGCCCAGGGGATCATCGCCGTCTGGTCGATCGCCGGGGTTTCCCACTCGGGCTGGCCGTCGACCGAATACTTCTGGAACCAGTAGGGATAGGTCCGGGTCCGCCCCCGGACCGACCCGAGCCAGCCGAACGCCTTCCGGGCGATCTCGGGGTGGCCCGCCCGCTCGATCGTCCCGCTCGCCCAGATCGCCTCGCGGGGCCAGCAATAGGCGTTCAAGCCCCGGTCGAAGCCCGAAACGATCCCGCCCCACTCCTCGTCGGCGTGGAGGGCCAGGGCGAGGGCCGATCGCCGGAGGCTGACGGCGTAGTTGGGCTTGGGGAAGTGGAGGCTCGGGAGCGGCTCGACGAAGTCGTCCCAGACCTGCGCCGAGGTCTGCTCGACGAGGTCGAGGTCGGCGGATCGGAACCAGGCCAAGGCGGGGCGGAGCCAGTGCTCGAACGTCCCCGAGTCGCCCCGCCAGCCGGTGAACGCGCCGCTGATGAGCAGGTCGACGGCGACGGTGGACCCGGCGGGCAGGCTCAACTTGCGGAGCAGGATCGCCTCGTTCGGCCCGGTCGGCTCGCACTGGACGTCGCCTCGGTCGTCGAGGGCCAGGGCGAACTCGACGGTGGCGTCGCGTGCCAGCTTCCGATTCATGTGGCCGTGCCCTCGGTTGATCGCCAGCAAGGTCCGGTCCTCGTCGCGCCAGCTCAGACCCGGCTCGCCGATCCCGCCGTTGACCTCGGCGTGGACGTAGACCCCGAACACCGCCTCGGCGGCTTCGGGTCCGTCGTTGACCACCCGGAACCGCTTCAAATATTGACCGGGCGAGCGCGTGCCCCCCGCGGTCCGAGGCAGGCAATCGCCGCCGGCCACGAAGTCGGTCGCCAGGACCCGGATCGGGCCGCTTCGCCAGGTCAGCTCGGTCATCAGGAGGTTCGTCGCCCCCTGATAATGCTGGAATGCCCCCCAGGCGAGCCGCTCGCCGAACCAGTCGAGGCGGCGGTCGATCGCCAGGCCCGCCATGATCCCCCGGAAGTGCGACCGGCTGTCGGGCTGCTCCCCCGACGCGGGTCGGACGTCGGAATGCAAGCCGACCGTCGGGAAGAAGACGTCGAGCGTCCCGCCCCGGGCATCCACCCGGGCCGTCATCATCCGGTTGCCGACGAGACCTTCGGGGCTGGGTCGGGCGGACTCCGAGGAGTTGAGCAACTCGGGCGGGTTGGGCCGGACGATCGAATCTTGCCACGAGCTGGCGGTCGTTTCCCCCCGGCACCGGACCCAGGCTCGGTAGTGGAGTCGGAGGTTGACGGCCTGCGGCGGGATCGGGACGTGCCAGTGGCTGTTGACCCCTTTGTTTTCGATCCAGTACGCTGGGCAAGGTCCCAGCGGGGCGTCCTCCACCGAAAGTTCGAGCCAAACTTCCTGGTCCGCCTCGATCGGGTGCGTCCCGACGACGACCGCCGACCACATCCCCGCCCGGACCTGGCCGCCGTGGCGACCTTTGGCCGGGACCTCGATCCACGTCGTCAGCATCGCTCCCCCTTTGCCGACCGCCCCGACCCGACGGCTCATCCGAGGTCGGCAATTGTCGAGATTCCCCCGGAGCGAGGCAAGGGTCGAGTCGGTCACTTGATCGCCATCCTCGCGAGTCCGCCAAGACCATCCCCGAGCGAGCCGAAGACCGATGTTCCAGAGTTTCAACGCCCGCGCCGTCGGCCTGGCCAACCTGCCTGCGGAAGTCACGATCGAGGTCGCGGCCGACGCCGGTTTCGACGCGGTGGACCTGATGATCCGCGACCTGGTCCGATCCGGGGCCAACCTGCCGAGGCTCCGCGACCGGATGGACGAACTCGGCCTCCGAGGGGGCGCGTTCCCGATGACCATGGACTGGAGGGGCGACGAGGCGAGCTTCCGTCGGGACCTGGCCGAACTCCCCAAGCTCGCTCAGGCGGCGGCTTTCCTCGGCCTGACCCGGACCGGGACCTGGGTGATGCCCGAAACCCCGACCATGCCCCCGCCAGGCATCGACCCGGCGGCCTTTCGGGCCGACGCCGCCGCGTTTCACGTCGATCGGATCGGCGCCATCGCTCGCATCCTGGCCGACCACGGGGTCCGGCTCGGCCTCGAAGTGATCGGCGTGTCGAGCTTCCGCCGAGGCGTCGGCGTGCCGTTCATCACCCGGATGAGCGAGCTTGACCCCGCGTTGTCGCCGCTCTGGGACGAACCCAACGTCGGCCTCCTCGTCGACGTCTTCCACCTCCACGCGGCCGGGGAGCCGATCACCGACGCCCTCGCCTGGGGCGTTGATCGGCTGGTCTGGGCCCACATCGCCGACCTTGCCCCGGGACGCTCGATCGAGCGGGAAGCCATCATCGACGCCGAGCGGGGGTTGCCGGGCGAAAACGGGGCGATCGACTGCCGGGCATTCCTTCAAATGCTCCACGACGCGGGCTTCGACGGCCCGGTGACGGCCGAACCGCTCTCCCTCTGCGAATCCCTGATGGGCCAGGAACCGAGCGAAGTCGCCCGACGGGTCAAGTCGGCGACCGACGCCTGCCGGCCTGAAGCGGCAGCTTGAAGCTCACCCGACCTCAGAACCCTTCGGCGACGGCGGGGACCGCCGGGTGCAACTCATCGTTGCGGTGGGGAGCGATCTCTTCTCGATAGATCGCCACGTCCGAAGGGGCTTCGATCCCCAGGCGAATCTGGTTGCGGTCGATCTTGACGATCGTCAAGACGATCGAGTCACCGATCACGATCTTTTCCCCAAGCTTCCTGCTCAAAACCAGCATGGCCATCCTCGATGTGTGACAAATGGGGTACTCGTTTATGCCGGCGTCGTCGGGAGCGACCCGATCGCGTCAGATTAGATGCATTCATCGTGCCGATGCTGGCAAACTGACAATTTTTCCTTGTTTAGCCATCGATTCTCTGATGAACGAACCTGAATTCCCAATTTCGATTCGAATTACTCCATCAAAGTGACACATCGCTTTCTGCTTTTTTGACACTGGTGGACCGGATGGGAACCGATGTATCCACCTCGGGGCGGGAAGATTTCGGTCGAAGCGGGACTTTGGCTCGGAGAAGCGCGGCGGAATTCCAGTGGTCGATGGTCATCGGCGAGACAGATCGCTAGTCTTGGCAGGAACGGCGGGGCGAGCGATCTCGGGCCGGGCGGGTCGAACGAGGACCTCGAAGCGATGGACTGGGATGCACTCCGAGCGAAGGAATTTCCGGTCGCCGAGCATTGGGCTTACTTCGACCATGCGGCCGTGGCCCCTCTGCCCAAGCGTTCCGGGATGGCACTGCGCCGATGGGTCGACGACCAGGAGTGTCATGGCGTCGTCCATTGGCCCGACTGGGAGGCGAAGGTCGAGCAAGCCCGCGTTGATGTGGCCCGCTTGATCAACGCCCACGTCGACGAGGTGGCGTTCATCGCCAACACCACGCAGGGGATCGGCCTGATCGCCGAAGGATACCCCTGGCGCCCCGGCGACTCGGTGGTCACGGCGGCCGAGGAGTACCCGTCGAACCTTTTCCCCTGGCTGAACCTGGCGAGTCGAGGCGTGACGCTCCGGGCGGTGCCGACCCGCGACGACGGCCGGATCTGGGTGGAAGACCTCGCCGGGGCGATCGACCCGACGACCCGGGTCCTCACGATCAGCCACGTCGAGTTCGCCACCGGCTTTCGGAACGACCTCGACGCCTTGGCGGAAGTCTGCCAGGCCAAGGGGGTTGCCCTGTTCGTCGACGCGATCCAGGGGCTTGGCCCGCTCACGATCGACGTCCGCGCGACGCCGATCGACTTCCTGGCCGCCGATGGCCACAAGTGGCTACTCGGCCCCGAAGGCGCGGGGTTGCTCTACGTCAAGCGGGACTGGATCGAGCGGCTCAGGCCGATCGGGGTCGGCTGGAAAAGCGTCGTCTCGGACTACAACCATCCGGGGATCGACTTTACTTTAAAGCCGAACGCGAGCCGATGGGAAGGCGGGACGTTCGCGATGGCCCCCCTGCAAGCGTTCGCCCAGAGCGTCGGCTTGATCCTCGAACTCGGCCCCGAGGCGGTCTCGAGGCGAATCCTCGACCGCGCCGAGGCGGTCCGCGAGGTGGCCCGGTCCTCGGGCTGGACCGTGTACGGCTCGACCCGACCCGACGACCTGTCCGGGATCGTCTCGATCCACAAGCCGGGCGTGGACCACGTCGCGTTCGCCCGGAACGTCCGAAGCCGGCGGGTCGCCCTGGCTTGTCGCCGGGGGAGGCTCCGGATCAGCCCCCACGTCTACAACAACGGTGACGACCTCGACCGCCTGGCCGAAGCGCTCCGAACTTGACATTGATTTATCATCAACCCAGGTCATGACATCGCCATGATCCATCCAGCCGAGAGACCGTTGACCCCGGGGCGAACCGCCGTGTTCACTGGCACGTTCGACCCGCTCACGCTGGGTCATCTCGACGTCATCGGTCGAGGCCGAACCCTTTTCGATCATCTCGTCGTGGCGATCGGGATCAACCCGAACAAGCAGTCTCTATTCACGATCGAGGAACGGGTGATGCTGGCCCGGAAGGTGGTCGAACCGTTTCCGAACGTGTCGGTCGAAGCCTTCGAGGGGCTGGCCGTGCAGTATGTCAGGCGGATCGGCGCCCGGGTCATCCTCCGGGGGTTGCGGACCCTGTCGGACATGGAATACGAGTTCAGCATGACCATAACCAACCAGCGGCTCGACCCGGACATCGAGACCGTATTCCTGATGGCCGACGGCGAATATTCTCACGTATCAAGCAGCCTGATCAAACAGATCGCTCGCTTCGGCGAGGAATCCGCCCTGGCTCGATTTATTCCTCACGAACTGATCGCCCCTGTCCTGAGGAAGATCCGCGCCTCGGCGGATTGACGATCGGATCTCATACCGATCCCAGAAATTCATTGCACATTTCAAATTGCAGATCGCAAGTCGCAAAGCGATTAGAATTAACCATTTGCGATTTGCGATCTGCAATTTGGAATGCGTTGAAAATTCCTGGGATGCGTATCAGTTATCGCCGACGTTCGGGCCATCCGTCATGTCGTCGTCCTCGCCCGATCGACCGTTGGAGAGTCGTTTTCGGAGGTAGGACGCCCGCGCGACGTTGCGCTCGTCGACTTCGAGCGGGGCCCCCTGGAGCTTTTGGAGGTGGGCCGGTTGGGTGTGGATGAACAGCTCGTTGACGGTGGGGATTTCCAGGTCGTCGATCAGCCCGAGGTTGATCCCCATCCGGACGCTCGACAGGAGTTGCATCGTTTCTTCGCTGGAGATCGTGTGGGCCGTCTTCAAGACGCCATAGGCGCGACTGACCTGGTCGTGGAGGAACTGCCTGCGCTCGTTGACGAGCTGCTGGCGGGCCTTCCGCTCGTAGTCGATGATCTGCGGGACCACTTCGGTGAGGTTGCGGATCAGCTCTTGCTCGCTCTTGCCGAGGGTCTGCTGGTTGGAGATCTGGTAGAAGTCGCCGAACGCCTGCGTCCCCTCGCCGTAAAGCCCCCGGACGGCCAGGTTGATCTTTTGGAGGGCGCGGAAGACCTTGTCGATCTGCTTGGTCTGGGCCAAGGCCGGCAAGTGGAGCATGACCCCGACCCGGATGCCGGTCCCGACGTTGGTGGGGCAGGCGGTCAGGTAGCCGAGCTGCGAGCTGAAGGCATAGGACAACTTCTCTTCGATCTGGTCGTCGAGGGCGTTGATCCGGTCCCAGACGTCCTGGAGCGACAAGCCGGAGAGCATCACCTGGATGCGGAGGTGGTCTTCTTCGTTGACCATGATCGAGACGTTCTCGTGCGACGCGATGGCGACCCCTCGCGGGCCTTCGGCGTTTTCGAGTTCGCGGGAGATCAACTGGCGCTCGACCAAGAACAGGCGGTCGAGCTTGCTCAGGTGGTTCACGTCGAGGAAGCTCAGCTTCATGTCGACCTGGTCGAGGGCGCCTTTGACGACCGACTCGATCTCGGACCGTTCCAGGCGGCTGGCCCGATTGATGAACGGGAAGTCGTTGAGGTTGCGGGCCAACCGGATGCGCGAGCACATCACGATGTCGCTTTCGGGGCCGGTGCCCCGGAGCCACTCGCCGGAGGTCGAGGTCAAGTCATCCAGGTTCATCGGTCGGCATCCTTAAGGCGAAGCTGGTCGCGGAGCGTCGCGGCCCGCTCGTAGTCTTCACGAACGATGGCGGCGCGAAAGTCCGAGCGGAGTTGAAGCCGAATCCGATCCGACGGGGTGGTCGGACGTCGCGGCGACTTGCCCACATGCCGGGTCGCGGGTTGCGACCGGCCCAGCAACGGGAGCAAGCCTTTCCGAAAAATCTGGTAATCGCTCGGGCACCCCAACCGCCCCGAGGTCCGAAACTCCATGAACCGAACGCCGCAGTCCGGGCAAGCCAACTCGGCCAGTTCGCCGACGAGTTCGCCCACGTTGGCGACGATCAGACTTTGCACCACCTTGTCGAGGCCGAGCTTGGGCGGATGTGCGGGCAAGACCAACCCCGCCTTCCGGGCACAAGGCATGCAAAGGTGGATTTCTCGGCGACGACCATCCACCGAGTCGGTCAGGTGGACCGTCGCCTCTTCGGAGCAACGCTCGCAGGTCATGAGTCAGGCCACCCGCCGGGACGCCATCAGCGCCCCAGCTCTTGTTCAATTCCCTTGATCTGATCGCGGACCCGAGCGGCCATCTCGTAATCCTCGGCGGCGATCGCCCGCTTTAATTCGTTCCGAAGCTGGATCAACTCGGTCTGCCGGACCGGATCGCGCGGGGCCCTCCGAGGGAACTTGCCGGCATGGCGGGTTTCCTCGTGGATGTTCTCGAGCAAGGGCATCAACTCTTCGCGGAACACCTCATAATCATAGGGGCAGCCGAGCCGACCCGTGTTGCGGAACTCCTGGAAACTCATCTGGCAGAGCGGGCAAATCTGCTTTTCGGGCGTCCCTTCCGGCCGGACAATTTCGAGGCCGGACTGGCTGAACTTCTCGGCGAGGGCCGTCATCTCCGGCTTTTGCGCCCCTTCGGTCGAGGGGGCGAGGTGTTGCCGGGCGTGCTCGTCGCAAAAATGAAATTCCTTGGGCTTGCCGCGCTCGATATCGGTGATATGAAAAGTCGCCGGTTTTGGGCAGCGATCGCAAGTAGAGCTTGTCGCCTTCATCACCATCCTCCTTTAGATTCCGACGCCAATAGTCCGCCAGGTTATCGCCACCCGGCCCCGGCGCCAAAAAACGCGGCAAGGAGAAAGTGTGGGGTAAGATTTATTGTAAGCTCGACCTAGGGGCTGTCAAGCAACGCCGACGCGGAACAGCCGCACGCCAGTTCGGTCGACCAATCGAGGTTGTCTAGGATCATCAAACCGATGCTTTCGGCGTCGAGATCGACGCGAGCGAGGCGAAACGTCGCATGCGGTTCTTGTCGAGGGTGGGGTCGGATGTTAAGGTCGTCGTCTCGGCAGCCCTCGCGAAATGGCCGCTCCTTCTCTGCTCGACCGAACCGTCTGAAGGCTTTCGTCCATGCCCGCTCCGCATCGCCCGTCGTTCGATGATTTCAGTCGGTGGGCCGACCAGGCGGCTTGCGTCCCGGTTTACCGCCAACTGACCAGCGACGGCCTCACGCCGGTGTCGGCGTTTCGGAAGATCGAGCGGTCGTCTCCATCCTTCTTGTTCGAAAGCGTGATCGGCGGCGAGAAGGTCGGTCGATTCAGTTTCCTCGGGACCGAGCCGTTCCTCCGGTTCGAGGCGAGGGGTTTCCGGGTCCGCGTCGTCGACCCCAAAGCCCCCGACGACGCGGCCTGGTCCGACTCGACCGACCCGTTCCGCGACCTCGAACGGTTGCTGGCCCCTTACCGGGCGGTGCATCTCCCCGGCCTGCCCCGGTTCGTCGGCGGGGCGGTCGGCTACGCGGCCTACGACTCGGTCCGATACACCGAGCACCTCCCCGACGCCCCGCCGGACGATCGGGGCCTGCCCGACTTATCGTTCGCACTCTATGACCGGATGGTCTTGTTCGACCACATCCGCAAGACGATCCTGGTCGTCGCCCACGCCCACGTCGCGCCCGGAGCGGACCTCCGGGCCGCCTACGACCTCGCTTCGAAGCGGGTCGACGCGCTCGTCGACCGTTTGGGCGAACCCAGCCCCGACCTTCCCTTGGCCGACATCGACACCGAGGGGCCTGTCCAGATCCAGGCCGAGTCGAACTTCACCCGAGACGCCTACGAGGCGGTGATCCGCCACTGCCAGGAATACATCAAGGCGGGCGACATCTTCCAGGTCGTCCCGAGCCAACGCTTCAAGCGGGAAACCACCGCCAAGGCATTCGACATCTACCGGGTCCTCCGGGTGGTCAACCCCAGCCCGTTCCTGTTTTATCTGAACCAGGGCGACTTCCACCTGATCGGCTCGTCGCCCGAGATCCTCGTCCGGGTCGAGGACGGGACGGTCACCGTCCGCCCCCTGGCGGGCACCCGCCGTCGAGGCATCGACGACGCCGAAGACCTGCGACTGGCCGAGGAACTGCTCGCCGACCCCAAGGAACGCGCCGAGCATATCATGCTCGTCGACCTCGGACGCAACGACGTGGGCCGGGTGGCCGAAAGCTCGACGGTCGAGTTGACCGACCTCATGAAAGTCGAGCGCTACTCGCACGTCATGCACATCACGTCGAACGTCAACGGCAAGCTCGCCGCCGGCAAGACCGCGTTCGACGCGCTCCGGGCCGGCCTGCCGGCGGGGACGGTATCGGGTGCCCCCAAGGTCCGCGCGATGGAGGTGATCGACGAGGTCGAGCCGCAGCGCCGAGGCCCCTACGCCGGGGCGGTCGGCTACATCGACTTCACCGGCAACATGGACACCTGCATAGCGCTTCGGACCCTGGTCCTGGTCGGCCAGACCGCCTACGTCCAGGCGGGCGGCGGCGTCGTCTATGACAGCATCCCGGCCGAGGAATACGAAGAGACCGTCAACAAGGCCAGCGGCCTCCTCAAGGCGATCGAGATCGCCGAGACGCAGTTGAATTCAATTGAGCCACGGAAGGAACACGGATAGGACACAGATGGATGTTTTTTGAATTCTCGATTCCAGGCTGTTTCGATCCGACTGCGTGACTTCGACGTTCAGTCGTTTATCGGCTCGACCCAAACGTCTTGCTCCAACCGAAGAATCTCGTCGGGATCGACCGCCCCGGCGTCCCAGACCAGGGCGTTGCTTACGGCGGTGGCGACGGCCCGGCGCAAGGCCGCCTCGGGGTCGAGCTTGCTCAGATGGGCGTCGACCAGGCCGGCGAGCAAGCTGTCGCCCGATCCGATCGGGTTGACCGCCTCGATCTCGGGCGGTTCGACCCGGAAGGCTCGCCCTCGAACCAACGCGAGGACATTGTTGGGGCCATCCGTCACCACGGCGGCCTTGACGCCTCGACGACCCCACTGGTGGAGCAGTCGGCGGACCTGGTCGTCGTCCGGGTCGTCCTGCTTGAGGACCAGGCCCGCTTCCCGGCGGTTGAGGTTGATCGCGTCGGGCCAGAATCCCCAGATCGATTCGAGCGACGGGCCGTAGGTGTCGAGGAACGTCGGGACTTTGCGGGCCTGGGCGATCGCGATCAGGTCGCTGTAAACGTGATGAGTCGCCGGAGAAGGGCTTGAACCGGACAAGGTCAATGCCTCGAGCCCACCTTGGGCCAGCTCCGCTTCGACAAGTCGAAGCAAGGCGTCGGCCTCGCCGGCGGTGATCTGGGGGTCGGGGTCGAAGAAGGCGGTCGAGGCGACGCCGGGGCTTCGGACGGTGACGATCTCGCGGGTGGGGGCGGTCGACTCGACGATGATCGGTTCGGAGCCGCCCTCGGCCCTCAGCAGGGTTTGGCACCGCTGACCGATCAACCCTCCGAGGAACGTGGCGGATCTAGCCGCTCGGCCGAGGCTTCGCAAGGCTCGGGCGACGTTGACCCCTTTGCCGCCGACGACCTCGCGGACTTCGGTCCCTCGGACGTTGTCGCCGGGGTTCCAGTCGGGGACGGATAACGTCTTGTCCAGGCACGGGTTCAGGGTGACGCAAAGGATCATGGCGAGGCGCACCAACCGTCGGGAACGGACCGAAAGGAACCCGGAACGCGAGCGAATCCGCCGACCCCTTTCGAACTTCTTCGGCGGCCGCGACCTTCACCTCGACGGTTCGGCTCGGATGCAGTCCCTAGCCGTCGAGGCCCAGAGATTTTCGTCCAACCGCCCGTTTCCGGCAACCAGTCCGCCCCCAAAATCGAAGGCGGCTTGGCGGGCGATCCGGTTTGGGGCGTTGTGGGTCTTGGGCGAGTCGGCTAAGGTGGACCGACGGTAATGGTGCGTCACGCTTTGAGTCGCTTCGAGGAGTTTCCGCCGCATGAACGGCCCCGCCGTCCGCTTTCGCGCATTGCCCTATCTGTTGGCGTTCTTCACGAGCCTCTGCATCATGATCCTCGAGCTGGTGGCCAGCCGGTTGGTCGCGCGTCACGTCGGGGCCTCGTTGAATGTTTGGACCAGCGTGATCGGGATCATGCTCGGCGGGATCTGCCTGGGCAACGTCCTCGGCGGTCGGTTGGCCGACCGGGCCGAGCCGGGCCGGGTGGTCGGCCCGCTCTACGCCTTGGGCGCGGCGCTAACGCTCGGCTGCCTCTGGTTCAACGCCCTCGGCGGGATGATCCCCGAGGCCGGGATGCCCGCCTGGTTGCGGACCGTCCTGGTGGTCTCGATCGACTTCCTGATCCCCGGGACGATCCTCGGGATGATCGGGCCGGTGGTCGCCAAGATCGCCGTCGAGCAATCCATCCGCACCGGGAGCGCCATCGGCGACGTCTACACGCTGGGGGCGGTCGGGTCGATCGCCGGGACGTTCCTCGCCGGTTACATCCTCATGTACCTCGCGCCGACGACGACCATCGTCACCCTGGTGGCGGCGGCCCTGGCGCTCCTCTCGGCCCTGCTGATCGGCAACAGGTTTGGCCTGGTCGTGGGTTTGCTGGCGAGCCTGACGCTGGGCCTCGGCTCGATGCCCTCGGTGGTCCGTTCGGTCCCGCTCCCCGGGGTCATGGTCGGCGGGACGGCCATCAACCCGGTCGCGCTTTCGGGGCATGCCTTGGCCTTGGTCCTGGCCTTGATCGGGATCGTCCGCTTGTTCCAGGCCAGACTGCCCGCGGAATCATCGCGGGATCATCCGCTCACCGATGAACCCGCGCCCGCCGGTTCGATCAAGCTGACCGACCTGGCGGCGCTGTCGTTCATCATCAGCCTGGCGTTCATGGGGTTCGAGATGGCGGCCGGACGCCTGGTGTCGCGGCACCTGGGGTCGAGCATCTATGGTTGGACGAGCATCATCGGCGTCTTGCTCGGCGGTTTGAGCTTGGGCAACTTCCTCGGCGGGAAGCTTGGCGATCGGTTCAAGGGCGTTTCGCAGTCGAGCTGGTTGTTCGCATTGGCTTCGCTCCTGGTCTTGCTCGTGCTTCTGCTCGAATCCCCGCCCGGCTGGTTGGTGTCGAACCCGATCGCGGCTTACCTCCAGGATAAACCTCGCGAGCCGTTGATCCCCGGCGGAAGCTCGATCCTGAGCATGGCCGTCGAGATGGACAGCTATACCTGGGGCGTCCGGGTGTTCTGGGTCGTCTTCCTGGCGTTCTTCCTCCCTTCGGTCGCGCTGGGGACCGTCAGCCCGGTCATGGCCAAGCTGGCGATCGACCGGGTCCGGACGACCAAGCGGACCGGCGGGGCCATCGGCTCGGTCTACGCCTGGGGGATGGTCGGGAGCATCCTTGGGACGTTCCTGACGGGGTTCCTCCTGATCGACATCCTCGGGGCCAAGGGCGTCTTGCTCGCCATCGCCACGATCCTGGCGCTGGCGGCCACGGTGATCGGGACGACCTGGCATGCCGTCTGGGCGGGGATTCCGCTTGGGTTGTGCATCATCATGTTCGTCCCGCTGCCGATCCTCCGCGCCCAAGGCGAGAAGTGGGGCATCCGAGAGCCGGTGGGCAACCCCCAGACCGACAAGGACAACGCGATCGCCTACATCGACGAGAGCAACTACTACTACATCAAGGTCGAGAACGAATCCGACCGCGACGGCCAGAAGCGGACCTTGGTCCTCGACAACCTGATCCACGGCTACTTCATCCTCGGCCACCCCGAGCGGCTCGACTACGACTACGAGCACCTCTACGCGATGGTGTCCGACCGGGTGGCTCGGGCCAAGTCCAAGGCCAAGGGGCTCGACCCGGCCAAGCCCGCGTCGTTGGAGACCTTGTTCCTCGGCGGCGGGGCCTACGCCTTCCAGCGCTACATCCTCAATCAGTACCCCGGCTCGACCGCCGACGTCGCCGAGATCGACCCCGCCGTCTTGAGGGCGAACAAGACCGCGCTGGGGCTTCCCGAGGACACGCCGATCGCCACCCACCTGGGGGACGCCCGGCAGTACGTCGAGCGTGGCGCCGAGGGTGACAAGCGGTTCGACATCGTCTTCGGCGACGCCTTCAATGACTTCTCGGTCCCCTGGCACCTGACGACCCGCGAGTTCAACGACAAGCTGGCCAAGATGATGACGCCCGACGGCGTGTACATGATCAACATCATCGACAAGTACATCTCCGACCGCCATGCCGACGAACTGGCCGACCGGGCGGTCAAGAAGGCGGCCGAAGCCGGGAACTCGCTCAACCTCGACCGGGCGAAGCAGGCCGAGCACGCCAAGGCGCTGACGTTCGGCGGTTTCCTCGGGTCGTGGATCAAGACGGCCAAGCTGACGTTCCCGCACATCTACGTCTTCGGGACCGACAACAACCCCGGCAACGGGATGCGGGAAACCTTCGTGGTCGTCGCGTCGAAGACCCCGCTCGACCTCGAAGCCCTCGGCGCACGCGAGGCCGACCCCAAGTTCCTCGAAAACGACCAGGCTTTCGAGCCGAAGGCGTATGGCCCCCAACTCATGGACGAGCTCGAAGTCCGGTCGAGGGGGATTACCCTGACCGACGACTACGCCCCCGTCGAGAACCTGCTGGCCCCGGTCGCCCGGACCCGAGGCTCGAACGAAGATTGATCCACCCGAGCGGCGGATTAGCTTACATCTTGAAGGAGTCGTAGCGATGGATTCCGACAGCGGGAAGAACCTGTTCCGGTACGCCCTGATCGTCCTGGGGCTTGCCGTGCTCTGGGTGGCCTACCCGGCATTCTTCGGGCCTCGAACCGGATCGGCCGACGGCCTGACCCCGCCGAGTTTGCAGGGGACCGGCATGAAGGAACCGGCGGACTACTCCTGGAAACTCGCCGACCTCGACGACAAGCCGGTGGACTTCGCCCAGTACAAGGGGCGGACGATCTTGCTGAACCTCTGGGCGACCTGGTGCCCCCCTTGCCGGGCCGAGATGCCCGCGCTGGCCGCGCTGGCGGATAACCCCCGGATCAAGGAAAAAGGGATCGCCGTGGTTTGCGTCTCGACCGACGAATCGGCCGAAACGCTCCGCCAGTTCATGGACAAGAAACCCTGGGCCATGACGATGCTCCGGGCCACGTCGCTGCCCGCCGTGTTCATGACCGACGGGATTCCCGCCACGTTCCTGATCGCCCCCGACGGCAAGATCGTCGCCTCGGAACTCGGGGCCGCCCGGTGGGACGACCCCTCGGTGGTCGGGTTCCTGGAAAATCTCGCCTCATCCTCGAAGTAAACCTGGTTGTCTCAACGATTTCCGAGCGCGCTGATGGCCCCTGCCACCGCCAGGAACAACAGGAAGGCGACCAGGAGGCCCAAGAGGACCTTGACGATGATGCTCGTCTTCTGCTTGATGTGAGGCGTCTGGCGGACGATCTCGCGGTACTCTCGGGAGAAGACCATCGCCCCTTTGGCCGAGGCCATCAAGTAGAAGATATAGCCGGTGATCAGCGAGGGGATGATGGCGGCGACCAGCCCCGCCGCGGCCGCGGCCGGGTTCAGGGCGGCGAGGATGACGATCTGGACCAGGGTGGAAAACAGCGACAAGCCCATCAAGACGATGGTGACCCACCGCGCCCAAGGTTGCAAGTTTCTCAAGCCGTACCCCATCCCTCCATACAGGAGCAGGCCCACGAAGGCGCCTCCGGCGAAGATGCCGGCCATGAGTTGCGGATTCATCCCTGGGTTGGCGTTGTTCCCGTTCATATCGACCACGCCGAGCGCACCCAAGGCGAAGATGACGACCCCAAACACGGCGAAGAAGGCGACGAGGTAGTTGAGTGTCCCGAGCGCCTTGACCGAGGCTTCATGGCTCAGATAGGTCCGGCGGATCAACTCGGCGTCGCTGGTCGCACCCGTCAAGGTTGGGGTGCCGATGTCGGCTGTCGGAGCCTGGAACGGGTTCAGATCCTGGGGGTTCATCGTGGTCATCGCGGCTTGGTCCTTCCGAGTTCATGTCGACATTGCGGGCGCGGACATCGCGCTACCTCTTCCGAGGGTAGGACAGAGAATCGCCCGCGCCTCAACATTTGTCAAGTTGGTGGATGACATCAAGCTCAAAGCAGATGCCGCGCCTTGATTTGGAGGTACTGATTAATCAGGGGCGCCGTCAATTCGTTGGGGAAGACGTCCAGGGTCATCGCCCCCTTGAGCCGGAGGTTGGCGATGACCCGCTCTCGCCAGGTGAGCATCGACGCGGCCACCGCGCCCGAATAAAGGCCAGGCCCGGAGTCGGGCGTCGCGTCGGCGAGGTCGAATAGGTCGCGGTTCCTCAAGAACACCCCGAGCGGCAGGTGGCGGCCGACGACGTTGCCCAGATGGCCGCCCACCTGACGGGCGTTGACCTCGTCGAAGACGTCGGTCATCAAGACGACCAGGGACCGCTTCCGGCACCGCCGTTCGAGTTCGACGAACGCGCGGTCGTGCCGGGGTTCGACCAGTTCGGGGAAGATGTTGTGGACCGCATGGACCAGCCGGTTGATCCGCTTGGGACCGCCGCCGGGCGGGACATAGGCGCGAATCCGGTCGGAATAGGCGAGCAAGCCGACCTGATCGCCTTGCAAGAGCGCGACGTGCGCGAGCAGGAGCATGGCGTTGAAGGCGTGGTCGAGCGGCGACAAGCCGTCCCCGACGTCGCCCCCCATCAGCCGACCGCAGTCGATCAGGAAGATGATCCGCTGGCTCTGGTTGCTCTGGTGCGCCCGGACCGTGAGCTTCCGGCGGCGGGCGGTGGCCTTCCAGTCGAGGTGCCTCGGCTCGTCCCCCTCGGCGTAGTCGCGGAGCCGCTCGAACTCGTTGTCGGTCCCCAGTCGCCTCGACCTGCGCAGCCCCAGGCTGCTCAGCTTGTCGCGGCGGGCGAGCAGGGTGTAGCGGCCGATCTGGCGGATGTCCGGGTAGACCTTGACGACCGTCCGGGTCGGCCACGATACCGACCGCTCCCAGAAGCCCAAGCGGCTCGCCACCAAGGCGTCGACCCGCTCGAAGGCATAGGTGCCTCGACGCTGGGGGGTCGCGGTGTAGGTGAGCGCGACTCGCCCTCGGCGGGCGATCGTGACCAGGAACTCGCCGGGATCGGCCGCCATCGAGTCGGGCACGTCGTCCCGGACCCGGAGCCTCCGCGCGGATCGCCCTTGGTTCTCGACGATCAACCCGACGATGAACGGCTCGCCGATCGAGCTGACGGCGCCGCACTCGCGGGCGACGACGAACCGCCGGGCACCCAGGAGGGTGGCGAGATCCACGAGCGCGACGACCCCGACCAGGACGTCGAGCGCGACGATCGCCGGCTTGAGCGAGGTGTTCAGGAAAAGCCCGAGCGACAACAACGCCGGCACGAGCGCGGCGGTCGCCAGGGGTCGGCCGGGCCAGATCATGTCCGGGGGACCTCGACGGATCGGATCATCTCGGCGAGGAGGTCGTCGACGGCCTGGCCTTCGACCTCGGCCTCCGGCGTGAGGATGACCCGATGCCGGAGAGCCCAGGGGGCGACTTCCTGGACGTCGTCGGGCACGGCATAGTCTCGCCCTTCGAGCGCGGCGACGGCCCGGCAGGCGCGGAGGATCGCCACCCCCGCCCGGGGGGAGCCGCCGAGCGAGAACGTCGGCCAGTCTCGGGTCCGACGGACCAGGGCGGCGATGTACTGGAGCATCCGCTCGTCGACCAGGACTTTCGAGCATCGAGCCTGGACCTCAAGCACCTCTGCGGGGGTCGTCACGGCGGCCACGTCGTCGTTCAGGAGGGCGTCGGGGTTCTTCCCCTCGGTGTGGAGGCGGAGGATGTGCGTTTCCTCGACGCTCGACGGGTATCCGGCCACGAGCTTGAACAGGAACCGATCCAACTGGGCTTCGGGGAGGTTGTAGGTCCCCTCGGATTCGATCGGATTCTGGGTCGCCATGACCAGGAACGGCCGGCTAATCGGGTGGCTGGTGCCGTCGACGGTGACTCGCCCTTCCTGCATGATCTCCAGGAGCGCCGAGTGGGTCTTGGCGGGTGCCCGGTTGATCTCGTCGGCCAGGAGGAGCTGGGTGAACACCGGTCCGGGGCGGAACCGGAAGTCGTGGATTCGCTCGTCGTAGACCGGCGAGCCCGTCACGTCCGAAGGCATGAGGTCGGGCGTGAATTGGATTCGGTTGAAGTCGCAACCCAGGACCCGGCCCAGGGTCCGGACCAGGAGCGTTTTCCCCAGCCCGGGGACGCTCTCGATCAGGACGTGGCCGTCGGCCAGGAGCGCGGCGAGCACGGCGCGGACCAGATCGTCCTGGCCGACGTAGACCTTGTTCACTTCGGCCAGGACGCGGCTCGACCAGGCTTCCACCGGGCCGGGTGGCGTGGATGTCGGGGTTTCTTCCACCGACGTGGCGGCCTGGTCGTCGGTGTCGAACGGCTGACTGTTGAGATCATCGGTCGGAGTCATGCGCGAGGGGCTCGACGGGGGGAGGTTGGAGACGATTCGGTTCGGGCGGGCGAGGCCGACGGGTGCCGCCATCGCCGGTAGGTGGCGATCAACTCCTCGGCGACGGCCACTTGGCGGGTTCGGGCCAAGATCGCCCCCAGCGCGATCGGGTGCGCCGAGGGACGCTCGATCTCGCCGAGCGGTTCAGGGCGAGGGCGGCCGATCCTGGCGGCGAGGGACAAGCAAAGCAAGATCCCGAAGAATCCGAGGTGGGCGGTCACCCAGTCGAACGGTTCGACGGTCAAGAGGTGGAACGTCGAGGTTTCGGCCGCGTCGTCGGGGTCGGCCAGGACCCTCGCCCCCTCGACGAAGGCGACGTTGCTCGGGCCGTCGCCGATCCAGTCGACCACTCGGGCCGCCAAGGGCCTCCGGGCCTTGTTCAGCAGCCCGGCGTTGAGCAAGAACGAGCCGTTGGCGAGGACCAGGACATTGGCCCGATCGTCGCCTTCTTCGTCAACCCGGAAGGACCAAGACACAGCGAGTTTTCGGCCGTCTCCGCTCAAGAAGACCTCTTCGTTCATCTCGGCCCGGAGCGTCTCGTGCCGGGGCAAGGCGGCGGCGGTCGGGTCGAGGCCCGTGCTCCACGGCCCCCGGAGATCGCGACACACGGCGACGTCGTTGGGCTTCTTGGGGTCGTCCGGCTCGGTACCGAACCAATCGTCGGGCGATGCCGGGCGCTTCGCCCGCTCGGGGAGTTGGGTGGGCCATGCCTGGCTCTCGGCGCGTCGGGCTTCCAGCTTCTCGCGGTCGGCGTCGGGGGCCTTCGACGGGAGGGCGGCGAGCATCCCCGACCAGAACTCGGGGGCCGAGTCGAAGTCGCGGGGGATGTAAACCAACTTCCGACCCGGGGCGTCGCGGAGCCAATCGTTGAGCCAGTCGGCTTCCTCGGCGGCGGGGGGGCCGGGGTAGGGGGCGAACCGGACCACGATCTTGGCCCAATCTCCCAGGACCTCGTTGTACCGGATCGCCGATCGGACGTTGTGCCCCCGGGCTCGGATCAGGTCGGCCAGGGCGTTGGTCCCGTTGATGCTCTTGCCCCTCGACCGGCCATACGTCGTCTCGACGTCGGGGCGTCCGGCGCATCCGATCATGCTCAAGCAGAGCATCAATGCGCCGAGCCGACCAGGCTGAATCAACCGTGATCGTCGAGGCTGGATCATCCGGCCACCCCCTCGGCGGCCCGGCGCTCGAACGCCTCGGCCGAAGTCCAGACGGCGGCGAAGTCGACCGGCGACGGGGTCCGGTGGCCGTAATAGACGGCCTCGAACTGGCGGAGCGTGGGTTTCATCAACGTCTGGAACTCGGGGTCGGCGACCGCTCGATGGAGTTGCCGACCGGTCCGACCGGGGGCGAGCCTGACCAGGCCCAGCCTCGACAGGGTCAACAACTGGTGGGCGAACAGGCAAAGGATCGCCCCCTCGAAATCACCCGCGAGGCGTCTCCGGTCGGCTTCGAGCCAGGGGTCTTCGGTCGCGTCGTCGCGGTGCAAACCCGCCGGGAGGGTCTCCCCGCTCCGGCCTGGACCCACGGGTCGACTCGCGTCGGGCACGGCTTCCACGGTCGGCTCGAACCGTTTCCAGAATCGGAACACCAGAACCACCAGGACGGCCAGCCCGACGACGAAACCGCCGAACACCAGGTACTCGCCCCACTTCCAACCGGAGAGGGGCATGCTCGACGTTCGGTCCCTCGACGTGTTCGATTGCTCCGTCGCGGGCAACTCGATCGGTCGGACCTGATCGTTCTTGTCGTCGTACCAGGGGAAATCCCCGTGCCCAAGCGCCGACTTGATGCTGTTGCCGGGGTCGGGATCAGCCGCTCCTAGGGCCTGGTTCGTTCGATCGACCAAGGCCGATGATAGGAAACTCATCCAAATCAAGTAGACGAAAGCAAGGCGGATTACCATCGGCGAGCCTCCGCCAACGCTTCACCGGCGGCCCGGACCCGCAGTTCCACTTCCCACCCTTCGAGGCGAATCCTCTGGTCGATGTAGGTCAAGAACCGGACCACGGTGAAGTAGGCGACGCCGACCCAGATCGGGACTTGGAACGCCAAGGTGGTCAAGATCGTCGACTCGGGGAGGTCCCAGGTCAGCGTCTCGGCGGTCAGCGATTGCAACATCCGCCCAAGTCCGAGATATCCGAAGGTCGCGAAGACCAACGTCGCCCCGAACTGGGCCATCGACAAGACGACCAGGTCGGCCTCGCGGCCTCCCGACAGGTTGCTCCCTCGCTTCCAGAGCGTCGACCAACCGCCCTTCTCCAGCAAAACAACCTCGTTGGCGAACATCAGGCGAGGCGGGAGCCAGTAAACCGGCAGGTATCGTAACAAACAATGCGTCAAGGCGAGCGTCCCGGACGAAGCCGCCAGTTCTCGGGCGATCGACCGAGTTGACGCCCGGCGGTCGAACATCAAACCGCCGAGGACCAACGTCAAGGGCGCCGAGGCGATCGGCGCCTCGATCCACCACAAGAACAGGCTGATCCCCGGGCCGGCGCCGCCGAGATGGTTGAAAGCCCAGGCGTTCAAAAGGACGAAAGGCGCGATCCCGCAAGCCGCCGCCACCGCCAGGGGCCGAAGGCGGCGGCGAATGACCACCAAGGCCAGGTCGAACAGGTCGACCTGGCGACGTTCCCGGATCGAGATCAAGGTCCGATCAAGCGCCAAGGATCGCCTCCCGCCCCGGTTGACGCTCCTGTCGAACGCCTCGCCCGAGGAACAGGAGATAGATGAGCAGGAGCGTCGCGCTCACGATCGCAATCAAGGCTTTGCTCCAGTAGGGCAGGGCCGACGCCGACACGAACCCTTCCAAGAACGCCGCGAACACGAACAAGAGGACCGCGACGCCGACCGTCGGCAGCGAGTTGGCCGCTTCTCGGCGGAGCGACGCCAGGCGAGACTGCCCCCGCGTGACGATCAGGCCCGAGCCCAGCCGGAGGCCCGCCGCGCCCGCGAAGACGATCGCCGTCAGCTCGAACGGGCCGTGCGAGGTGACGAACGTGAAGAAGTTGCCCGCCTGGGGGACGGTCGCCATGTGGCCGAACAACGAGCCGATCGCGATCGCGTTCGACGCCAAGGCCCAGAGGCTTCCCAGCCCCAGGAGGAGCCCCCAGGCGTAGCACTTCAGGCCGATCCCGGCATTGTGGATGATGTAAAATCCCGACATCATGGCGTCGTTGCGCTCGAGCCGCTTCTCGCCGTCGAACGCCTGGTCGTACATCGCCTCCATCGCCTCGACCTGCTTCTCGCCGACGACCCGATTGGCGAACTCGGGGTCGGCCGCCCCGAGCAACGCGGTCAGCAAGAACAGGCCCCAGAAGACCATCGCCGACACCCGGAGCAGCGGGTCCGACCTGAGCCGGCGCGGGACCTCGTCGAAGACCAGGGCGATCCAGTCGGTCCACCGGAAACCTTGGGTCTTGTAGACCGCGTTGTGGGCGCGGCCGACCAGGGAATGCAGGAAGGCCACCGTGTCCCGAGGGAGGTCATGCGCCTCGGCGAGCATCAGGTCGGCGCACGCCGAGCGGTACAACTCGCCGAGCCGAAGGACTTCGTCCGGCTTGACCCGGCGGGCCCTCGTGGTTTCGAGGCGAAACAGGAGGAGTTGCAGCTCTCGCCAACCGGCTTCCCGATCGGCCAACCGGTCGACCACCCGCATGTCGCTTCAATCTCCCAGGAAGACGCGGTGGTAATACGCGCAGAGCACGGCGTCGCCGGTGCTCGACTCGGGCAGGGCGTATCGGGTTCGGATCGGACCGGCCAGGTGGCGGGCGATCTCCTCGCGCCGCTCCGCCCCGAACCGACCCCGATGCTTCACATAATCCGACAGCGCCCGGGCCTGATCGGGGTTCGCGATCACTCGCATCGGCAGCATTGGCAGGAGGTCGGACACCGCCTTGTCGTCGACCCGGATCATCCCGGCCCCCAGCTTCACTTCCTCGATCACGACCATCGTCCCGGCCGCCAGGTCGCCCAGCCTCTGGAACCGTCGGGTCAGGACCATGCTGACAAGTCCGGGCAAGAACACGAACGGGACCGGCCCGTCGACGGTGCCGACCAGGTTGCGGATCGCCGCCTGCGACCCGGTGATCGGCACGCCCTGGGTGGTCATCACCCGGATGCCGACCAGACGCTTGCCGACGGTCTGCCCGTTGAAGCCGCCTTCGGAGATCACTCCGTAGCCCCAGATCACCCCGAAGGTGATCGCCAAGGCGAGGCCAACCCCCGCGGCGTTCCCCCAGGTGATCAACAGCGAGACGACGAAGACCAGGCCGATGATCGTGCCGATGATGATCAGGTCGATCAGATAAGCCAACCCTCGACGAAACGGGCCGGCGAGCGGGTAGGTGAACACGACCCGCTCGGGCGTGATCAAACGGACCGTCGAGTCGATCGGCTGATCCCCTTCGGCGGCAAATTCGTCGGTCGTGAGCGTGGTCGTCGTCGACAAAGGTGAAACTTTCCAGGGCGAGCCGCGGATCGTCCTCGGCCCTGAAAGGGTGGCGGTGGGCGAACGACGACGATCGACGGGCACCATTATCCGCACCCGATCGCGGCAGGGCAATGGTCGAGATTCATCCCGCCGTCGGGCGCTGGAATGCGCGACCGGGTTTGTGGTACACCAAACCCACCATGATCTTAGATCCCATTTTCAGGCGGGGACGACGTCCGATGCGAATTTCTTTGTGGCGATCGCACCGAGGTTTCAACCTGCTTGTGCTTGTGGTGGTCGCGGCTTCCTGGTTGAGCTTGCCGTGGGGATCGACCGCCCAGGATGCGCCTCCGACTTACCAGAACCCGGTCTATCCCCGCGACTTTCCCGACCCGTTCGTGCTCCTCGACGGCGGTCGATACTACGCCTATGCCACCCAGACCCGAGGGACCGGCTTTCAGCTCATGGACTCGACCGACCTGGTCCACTGGACGCCTCGCCCGCTCGACTTGCCGATCCCCTGGGCCCGCGACCACTACTGGGCCCCCGAGGTCGTCCGCCGCGGCGATCTCTACTACCTCACCTACTCCGCCCTCGACCCCCAGACCCGGAAGCACCACATCGCCATCGCCACGGCCGACAAGCCGACCGGTCCGTTCACGCATCGCAACCTCCTGGTCCGAGGCGACGACAACCGGGTGGGCGTGATCGACGCGACCCATTTCTTCGAACCCGACGGGTCGGCCTTTTTGATCTATTCGGAAGAAACCCCGAGGCGAGTCGTGCTCCGGCCCGCGGCGCCCGACCTCCTGTCGGTTGGGGACGAAGTGACCGAGTTGATCCGCCCCGACCTCGACTGGGAACGAGGCGTCACCGAGGCCCCTTCGGTCGTCTCGCGCGACGGCGTGTATCACCTGTTCTATTCGGCGGGACCTTACGAGGGGACCAAGCGGTCGGGGCGGTACTCGGTGGGCCATGCGTCGTCGAAGTCGCTCAAGGGGCCTTACGTCAAGTCGCCCGGGCCGATCCTGGAATCGGTCGAAGGGGCGACCTATGGCCCAGGGCACCAGTGCCTGATTTCGACCCCGGACGGGACCTGGTGGATGCTCTACCACGCCTGGGATGCCGTCGGCGAGCCTCGGTACGGGCAAAATCCGTCGGGCCGGACCTTGAGGCTCGACCGCCTCGAATGGGTGGGCGACGAACCCAAGGTCGTCGGCCCGACCTTGACGCCGCGGGCCGCCCCGGCCACGCGGAATGTTCAAGTTCCCAGTCGCGCCGGTCGTTGACAGCGGGTTGGTGGATTGGGTAACTTCCTGGGGCGGAAATCGCCAGGTCCGCCCCTCGACATGGCTTGAGGGGGAGATCGCTCATGCCTTGACTTTCCTTGATTTGAAGGGGTTCGATGAAGATCGCGATCGTCGGCTGCGGTTATGTCGCCGACATGTATTTGTCGTTGATCAAGATTCATCCGATCCTCGAACTGACGGGGGTGACCGACCGCGACCCGGCCCGGGCCTCCAAGATCGCGGCCGCCTACCAGGCCCGCGACTACGGCTCTTATGAAGCCCTGCTCGCCGACCCCGACGTGGCGATCGTCCTCAACCTGACCAACCCTCGAAGCCACTACGCGGTCTCGCGCGACGCCTTGAACGCGGGGAAGCACGTCTACAGCGAGAAGCCGATCGCCACCGACTGGGCTCAAGCGGTCGAACTCGTCGAGTTGGCCGAACGCTCGAACCTCCTGATCGTCTCGGCCCCGAGCACCGTCCTGGGCGAGGCCGCGCAGACAGCCTGGAAGGCGATCCGGGACGGTCGAGTCGGCAAGCCGATGCTGGCCTACGCCGAGATCGACGACGGGATGGTCCACCGCGAAAACATCCGGGACTGGCTGAGCGCCTCGGGCAACCCCTGGCCCTACCAAGATGAGTTCGAGGTCGGCTGCACCCTGGAACATGCGGGTTATTATGTATCCTGGCTGGCCGCGATGTTCGGCCCGGCCGAGACGGTCACGTCGTTCGCCTCCCGCCAGATCGAAGACAAGGGGGTCGAGACCCCGCTCAACCCTCCCGACACCCCCGACTTTTCGGTCGGCTGCATCCGGTTCCGGTCGGGGGTCGTGGCGAGGTTGACGTGCGGGATCATCGCCTCGCACGACCATTCGCTCCGGGTCTTCGGCGACCGGGGGACTTTGCGGGTCAAAGAGGCGTGGGACTTCGCGTCGCCCGTCACCTTGAGCCCGTGGAACCGCTATACTTTCCGCGCGGATAAGCGACCGATCCTGGCCCGGATGGTGGGACTCGGCCCGAGAAAGGTCCCGCTGGTCCGCCGCCCCGAGGTCCGATCCGACATGCCCGGCGGCAATCGCCTCGACTTTTGCCGGGGGGTCGCCGAAATGGCCGAGTCGATCCGAGACGGGCGGCCTTGCCGGATCTCCCCCCGGTTTTCGCTCCACGTCAACGAGATCGTGCTCACCTTGCAAGAACCCGACCGGATGGGGAGCCCTCGCAAGCTCTCGACGAGTTTCGACCCGATGGAGCCGATGCCTTGGGCCATCGGCTGAAAGGGCCTTCGCGATGGACTTGAAGACGACGCGGTGGGGTATCCTGGGGACGGGCGCGATGTCGGCGGCCTTCGTCCGCGCCCTGGGCGGAATCCCCGAGGCGCGGACCGTCGCCGTCGGATCGCGCGACCTCGGTTCGGCCCGGGCGTTCGCCGCGCGCTCGGGCGTCGGTCGGTCTTATGGATCATACGACGAGTTGCTCGCCGACCCCGAGGTCGACGTCGTCTACGTCGCCACGGTCAACTCGACGCACCGCGAGCTTTGCCTTCGGAGCCTCGACGCCGGCAAGCCGGTCCTCTGCGAGAAGCCGTTCACGCTCGGCGCCGCCGAAGGGCGAGAGGTCGTCGATCGGGCCCGACGGGTCGGCCTGTTCTGCATGGAAGCGATGTGGACGCGGTTCTTGCCCGCCGTGAAGCGGCTCAAGCGGTTGGTCGATGACGGCGAGGTCGGCGAAGCCCGGATGCTCTCGGCGTCGCTCGGCTACCCCTATCTTGCCGACCCGGACGGGCGCCAGTTCAACCCCAACCTCGGCGGCGGGGCGCTCCTGGACCTTGGTGTCTACCCGATCGCGCTGGCCCATTACCTGTTCGGCAAGCCCCAAGCGGTGGTCGGGCGGGCCAGCCTGACCGACTCCGGAGTCGATGGGGCCGAGGCGATCGTCCTGGTCCACCCCGAAGGTCGAATCTCGACGTTGACCACCGGGTTGACCGTCGCCATGCCCAACGAAGCCGTCGTCATGGGGACCCGAGGCCAGATCCGACTCCACGAGCCTCTGTTTCGCCCGGATCGTTTGACGGTGCGGCGGATGTCGCCGATTCCTCCCGGGGGCGGCGGGGGAAGCGCGGGCGGTGGCCGGTTGGCCAAGATCAGGGAAGTCCCCGTCCTCCGGGCCGTCGCCTCGCGGATCAAGCCGGCGCTTTCGAGGTTGAAGGGGGACACGAGGCGAATCAGCGTCCCTTACCTGGGCAACGGCTACCCCCACCAGGCCCTCGAAGTCATGCGATGTTTGCGGGAAGGGCTGGCCGAAAGCCCGATCATGCCGCTCGACGAGTCGGTGGCGATCGCCGAAACGATGGACGAACTCCGTCGCCAGTGGGGCCTCCGGTTCCCCGGCGAGTGAGCTTTCCGCTTCGGTTCGGGCGACGGACGGTGGGGAGTCTCGCTCTTGAAGACGATCGGCTACCTGATCAACCAGTACCCGATGGCGAGTTTGACCTTCATTCGCCGCGAGATCGCCGCCGCGGAAGCCGGCGGGGCGACGGTCCACCGCTACGCCGTCCGCGCCTGGGATGGCCCGCTCGTCGACCCCGAAGACCTCGCCGACGTCGCCCGGACCCGGCGCATCCTCGAAGTCGGCCCGCCGGGCCTGGCGATCGCGGCGATCAAGACCCTGTTTGGCCGCCCCGGTCGATTCTTCAAGGCGCTCGCCTCGGCCTGGAAATTGGCGAGCATCGCGGGCCGGGGGCGGCCCAAGCACCTGATCTACTTGGCGGAAGCTTGCGTCCTCCTGGGCTGGACCCGTCGCGACGGGGTCGAACACATCCATGCCCACTTCGGGACCAACTCCACGGTGGTCGCCTTGCTTTGTCGACGCCTGGGAGGGCCGCCCTACAGCTTCACGGTGCATGGACCCGAAGAATACGACCGACCGATCGAGCTGGCCCTCGGCGAAAAGATCCGCCACGCCGCGTTCGTCGTGGCGATCGGGTCGTTCGGGCGGAGTCAGCTCTGGCGATGGTCGAGGTACGACGACTGGATCAAGGTCCACGTCGTCCACTGCGGGGTCGATCCCGGCTTCCTCGACGTGGCACCTTCCCGACCTTCGGACCGGCCGCGATTGGTGAACATCGGTCGGCTCGAAGAACAAAAAGGGCAACTGATCCTGGTGGAAGCCGCATCGAAGCTCCTGGATCGCGGCCGAACCGAGTTTGAAGTCGTCATTATTGGAGGTGGAAGTTTCCGGGACGTCCTGGACGCCAAGATTCGAGAACGAGGGTTGGAGCGGCACGTCAAGCTCGCCGGTTGGATGTCGGGCGCCCAGATCCGCCAGGAGCTGACCGAAGCCCGAGGGTTCGTCCTCCCCTCGTTCGCCGAAGGGCTGCCGGTGGTGATCATGGAAGCCTTGGCGCTGCATCGACCGGTGATCGCGACCTATGTCGCGAGCATCCCCGAACTCGTCCGCCCCGGCGAAACGGGGTGGCTCGTCCCCGCGGGCGACGTGGACGCCCTCGCCGACGCGATGGCAAGCCTGCTCGACACCCCGACCGAGCGGTTGGCCGAGATGGGCGAAGCCGGGGCCAAGGCCGTCGCCTCGGCCCATGACGTCCGGGTCGAGGCCCGGAAGTTGCTCGACCTGATCAACGCCGTTCCGGGGTGATCGTCGAAGCAAGCCGGCCGATCCGGTCGGGGTCGGGTTGCGTGACCTCGACCAAGCGGCCGGAGGGATCGGCGGTCGGTTCGATCCTGACCCACCAGGTCGACTCGGGCAAGCGGTCGAGCACGAGGTCAGCCCACTCGATCAAGCAAAGGCCGACGGCTTCGGTCCAGTAGTCCGAAGCCCCGAGCGCGTCGAACGCCGACGGCCCTTCGAGGCGATAGGTGTCGAAGTGGTAGATCGGCAAGGTCGAGCTTTCGTATTCGTGGATCAGGACGAAGGTCGGGCTGGAGATGGCCCCGGGGTCGACGCCGAGGGCCTCGGCGATGGCCCGGCTGAGTCGGGTCTTGCCCGCGCCCAAGGTCCCGACCAGGCCGACGACGTCGCCCGGCCCGAGGACCTTGGCGAGGGCCAAGCCGAGCGCCTCGGTGTCGGCTTCGCCGCCGAGGGTCAGGATCAGTTGGCTTGGTTTGGGTCGGTCGACGCGCATGGACCTCGATGCTCAACGCTTCGGTTCGAGTCGGGTGGCGAGGTGATCGAACCCTTGGCCGACGATCCGCTCGATCGAGCCGTCGGGCTGTCGGAGCCGGATTCCCGGCTCGGCGGTGATCGTCCCGATCCGGGTCAGCGAGACCCCTTCGGGCGGGTTGGCGGCCAGTCGATCGAGGTCGGTCGGGTCCAGGGTCAGGCAAAGCTCGAAGTCTTCGCCGTCGTTCAAGGCGTGGTCGATCGCCGATCGGCCGTCGAATTGACTTTGGAGCCGGGCGTCGGGATGGATCGGGATCGTCCCGGCGTCGAGCACGGCCCCCAGCCCTCCGCTTTCGAGCAGGATGTGGGCGAGGTCCGAGGCCAGGCCGTCGGAAAGGTCGATCATCGCGCGGATCGGTACTTGTTCGTGGATCTTCAAGGCTTCAAAAACCCGAGGTTCGGGCCTGAGGTGCCGCCCCGACGCCAGGCTCCCGCCGAGCGGGCCGGTCACCGCGATCGCATCGCCAGGCTTCGCGCCCGACCTTCGGACGGCCCCTCGCCCCGTGGTTTCCCCGAGGACCGTGATGGTCACCACCAGGGGACCATCCCAGGCGTTGGTGTCTCCTCCCGCCAAGGCCACCCCGAAACGCTCCGCCAGCGGGGCCATCCCCGAGTGCAACCCTTGGGCGACGGCGACCGCGTCATCCCCGGGCAACGCCACCGCGACGAATGCCGCCAGAGGGACCCCCGCCATCGCGGCGACGTCGGACAGGTTGACCGCGAGGGCTTTGTAGCCGACTTCGACCGCCGACGCCTCCCCCAGCCGGAAATGTCGACCATCCATCAGCATGTCGGTCGTTACCAGGACCCCGGCGCCCGTCGAGGGTTCGACCAAGGCGCAATCGTCGCCGATCCCGAGCGGGACTCGACCGGATCGACCCGATCGCCGCCTGATCCAGGCGATCAGGTCGAACTCGCCCAGGGGTTTCGACTCCGGGAGATCGGTTGGGTTCATCCCGATCAAGTTATCGAAGCCTGGCCGCCCCTGGCAAACAAAACGGCCGGATTTCGTCATTTCCGGTGCCGAAACCCCGACAGGAACGCTCGGGTCGCCTGCTCGGCCGAGAGCGCGAGCCAGGCGTCGGCCTGGGCCATCGCCCCTTCGAGCGAAGTCGGGCCGTGGCAGATCGAGAAGTACGCGCTCGCCCCGACGTTCAAGATCGCCTCGGCCCCCGGGCCGATCGTCCCGGCCAGGACGATCGTGGGGACGCCCAGAGACGCGGCCAGCCCGGCGACCCCCGAGGCGGTCTTGCCCGAGATCGTCGAGGTGTCGAGCATCCCTTCGCCGGTCAAGCAGAGGTCGGCGCCCTGGAGGCGGCGCTTGAGGCCGACCGCATCCATGACCAGCCCGATCCCCGATCGCAAGCTCGCGCCCCCGAACGCGACCAGACCCGCCCCCAGCCCCCCCGCGGCGCCTCCGCCAGGGATGTCCAGAATGTCCTTGCCCAAGTCTCGCCGGATGATCCGGGCCAGGCGAGCAAGGTTGGCATCCAGCCGCTCGATCTGGTCGGGAGAAGCCCCTTTTTGCGGGCCGAAGATCCTCGAAGCACCATTGGGACCGCAGAGCGGATTGTCGACGTCGCAGGCGACTTCGATTTCGAGGTCGGCTTGGGCGAGGAGGGGATCAACGGCCGAGGCGTCGATCCGGTCGAGGGCGTCGAGCGACCCGCCCCCCGGTCCGACTTCCCGGCCACCCGAGTCGACCAAGCGATATCCCAGGGCTTGGGCCATCCCGGCCCCGCCGTCGTTGGTGCCGCTCCCCCCGATCCCGACGATCAAGCGACGGACGCCCCGACCCAAGGCCGCCAGGATCAACTCGCCGGTGCCCCGCGTCGAGGTCCGCGTCGGGTCTCGGCTCTCTCGCGGGACGAGGTTCAACCCCGAGGCGGCCGACATCGCCACGACCGCCGATCGACCGTCGCCGAGGAGGCCGAAACGGGCGAGGGTCGGGGCGGCGAGGGGGCCTTGGACCTCGACCTCGACCTGCCTCCCGCCGGTCGCATCGACGAGGGCCTCGACGATCCCCTCGCCGCCGTCGGCCATCGGGGCAAGGTCGATCACGGCTTCGGGGTCGGCCCGGAGGACGCCTCGCTCGATCGCTCGGGCCGCCTCCGACGCGGTCAAACTCCCCTTGAACTTGTCCGGGGCGATCATCACCCGCATCGAAGTTGAACCCCCTGGAGAAATCAGCGAGCGATCGCCCCTTCGGCCCGGGCGATGTCCACCATGCTCATCGTCCCCTTTTGGACCTTCTGGTCGCGGATGATGAAGTAAGGGAGGACTTGGGTCTGGGCGCGTTCGGGTTGCCGGAGGACATAGAGGATGTCGTCGGCCCTGACGGTTTCCAGTTCCCGCTTGCCGATGATCAGGCCGACGAGGATGTCGCCCCGTCGGATCGAGGCCCGACTGCCGGGGCTGTCGGCCTGGACCGACTGGACGTACAACCCTCCATGCAACTTGAAGTCCACCGCGGCGACATAGTTCGAGTTCACCGGTGTCACCTTCAAGCCCAAGGTCCGCCAAACGGTGTTGATCGCGTCGTCGGTCGGGGCGGGGGCGGCGGCGACCGGGTTCGAGACCAGGGCCGCTCCCCCTCGGCTCAAGGCCCGGACGTCGATGGGGAGGTTTTGCTCGCGACCTTCGCGGCGGACCATCACCCGGGTCGGCTGGCCGGGCTGGGCGTCGAGGAGGCCACGCTCGATGTCGAGGGCGTTCGTCACGGGCAACTCCCCGACCTTGACGACCTGGTCCCCGGCCCGGAATCCGGCGGCCTCGGCGGGGCTGCTCGGCTGGACTTCCGTCAAGAGGACCCTCCGATCATCGCCTTGCCAGGCTTCGGAGGCGACCAGGCCGTGCCACTTGAGCGCAAGCTTCCGGGTGCTCATCATGTCGGAAGCGACCCGCTTGACGTCGTCGATCGGCAACGCGAAGCCGATCCCCTGCGCCCCCGACCGGGTGGCGACGTTGATCCCGACCAGTTCGCCATCAAGATTGATGAGCGGTCCGCCCGAGTTGCCCGGGTTGATGCAAGCGTCGGTCTGGATCAGGTTGTGGTAGACCTGGTCGTCGGCCAGGGTGACGTTTCGCTTCAAGGCGCTGACGATCCCCTTGGAGATGGTGTTCTCGTAGCCGAAGGCGTTACCGATGGTGATGACGGTTTCCCCGAGCATCAGGTCCGCCGAGGAGCCGATCGTCACCGGGATCAAGGCGTGACCGGCCTCGACCTTGAGGACGGCCAGGTCCATCTCTCGGTCCGACTGGACGACCCGGGCGGGGAGGTTGGTGCCGTCGAACAGGTGGACCTCGATCCCTTGCACCTTGTCGACGACGTGGTGGTTGGTGAGGATGAAGCCCCGGGGGTCGACGATGACGCCGGTCCCCATCCCGCTCACCTTGGGGCGTTGGCTCTCTTCGGGCTTGAACGGCCATCGGTTGTTCGAGGCCGAATGCTTCTCGCTGGAGATGTTCACCACGCTGAGCTTGACCCGCTCGACCGAGTCGACGACCGGGGTCCGCCGCGAGGTCCGGTCGGCCCAGGCCGGGGCGGCGGACCCGAACGCGAGCAAGCCGCCAACCAGCGCCACCAGGCAGGTTCCATCCCGAAGCATCTTGGGCAGTGGCACGATGGCGCCCCTTTGGTAGGCTGAATCGTTCTGATCGAAGACCCGAATCGAAACCACCGCGATGCCCTTGAGCACTTTCCAAAGGGCCGCCGTGCCCGCTCGAATCGCCCGGGAGGGCTGTCACCGCCCTCCGACTTGGATTGGATCGACCTCCGAATCCGCCGGCTTGCGAGGCTTCGATCCGTCGGACGGCGGGGTTGTCTCCCTTTCCGTAGGACCGGCAAACCTTGCCCAAGGTCAACCCGGGCCTCCGCGAAATTCGCCCTGAAATCGACCATCGAGGCGGGAGAACCCTCAAGTTGAAAGCAAACCAATCCCGGGGCGGTGTTGCTTGGAATGTTGACAGTCAGATCCACCCTTGGATAGCCTTTGACGGTCGGTCGAGCGGTTTCACCAATCCGGGACGACATTCAACCAAGGGAAGTTTGATGGCCGAAAAGTCGCCGCGGCGGATCTTGCTCGAATCCAGCCTGGCCGAAGATCCCGCCGACAGCTTCTTGAGGTATGGCCTGGCGGTCCAATGTCTCCGCGAGGGAGACCTTGCCGAAGGGCGTGAGCGGCTCCAGGCGTTGATCGCCGACCACCCCGGCGACCAAGTCGCCGCGCACCAGATGCTCGGCCAGTCTTACGCCGAGAACGGCGAGGTCGGCGAGGCCAAGGCGATCCTCGACGCCGGGATCGCGTTGGCCACGAGGCGGGGCGACTGGCATGCGGCGGGGGAGATGGAAGGCTTGAGGTCGCAACTCGGCTGAACCGGGCGTCAGGCGACCGCGTGCGCCGGCTCGTTCAGGGCGGCGAAGATCCCTCGCATGAACGCGGGGAGATCGTCGGGGGTCCGGCTGGTGACGATGTTGCCGTCCTGGACGCAAGCGGCGTCTTCCCAGAGTCCTCCGGCGTTCTCAACGTCGTCCCGGATCGAGAAGAAGCCGGTGACTCGCTTGCCTTCGAGGGCGGTGGTCGAGCAGAGCATCCAGGGGCCGTGGCAGATCGCCGCCAGGACCTTGCCGAGCTTGGCCGCCTCGGCGACGAAGCCCACCATCGCCTGGTGGCGCCGCATGTGGTCGGGCGAGTATCCCCCCGGGATGATCACGGCGTCGAAGTCGCTCGCCTTGACGTCGCTCGCGGACACGTCGGCCTTTGCGGGGTAGCCATGCTTCGAAGCGTAGGATTCCCCCGCCTTCGGGCCGACGATCGAGACCTCGGCGCCGGCCTCGCGGAGCCGAAGCACAGGGTACCAGAGTTCGAGGTCCTCGTAGAGCTTCTCGACCAAGACCGCGACTTTTTTCCCTTTGAGCTGATCCATCGAAGGGTCTCCCGGGACGAAGCGAACCAATGAGCCACTCGTCCGATGATAGGAGCGACCGGCGTGCCAAGTCCACCCATCGGGTCGTTCAACGATCGGAGCCGGGGGGGAAGTCGGCCATCGCCGCAACCAGGCCCGCTTCGGTCGTGTAGGGCGGGACGTAGCCGAGCTTTTGTCTGGCCTTCTCGATCGAGTAGTCGAGGTTCAGCCCCAGGAACTTGTACCGGGCCTTGTTGACCAAAGGGGGCGTCGTCGAGTTCTTGCGGATCGCCCGCCGTTCGAGGATGTTGGCCAGGGCCCTGGCCAGCCAGAGCGGAATCCTCCGGGTCGGGGCCTTCAGGCCGGCCAGCTCGGCGACCTGGCCGATGAATTGCCGCTTGCTGACCCGAGGCCCGTCGGTCACGTTGAAGACTTCGCCCACCGAGTCGGGCGACTCGGCGGCGAGGAACAAGGCGTGGACCAGGTTCTTGACGTAGATGCAGTTGAGCGCCTGCTCGCCCGAGCCGAAGTAGGCGAACCGCTTGGTCCGGAGCGAGTGGACGAGCTTCGGCAAGACCGTCCGGTCGCGCTCGCCGTAGATGAAGCCGGGGCGGACGACGGTGACGGGTAGCCCTCGCTCCTTGTAGACGCGGAGCGCCAGCGCCTCGGCTTCCACCTTGGAGCGAGTGTAGCCGTCGAGCGCCTGGGCGGCGGGCGGAGTGGTCTCGTCGGTCCCGAAGTGGTCGCGGCCCTCATAAACACCGAGCGAGCTGACGTGGACGAATCGCCCAACCGCGGCCTCGACCGCCGCGTCGAGGAGGAGTCCGAGCGCTTCCACGTTCAGCCTTCGGAATTCTTCGAGCGTCCCCCAGTCGCCCACCTTCGCCGCGCAGTTGAACACCCAATTCGCTCCGGCCACGCCTCGCCTGAGCGCCTCGACATCTTCGAGGTCCCCTTCGACCTTTTCGACGGGCCGCTCGTCGAGCCATCGGCTGTCGCTCGAGCCTCGGACCAAGGCCCGGACTTTGTGACCTCTCCGAAGGGCTTCCTCGACGACGTGGCTGCCGACCAGCCCGGTCGCCCCGGTGATGAACAGGGTTCTTGGTTCGCTCATGGTCGATCCGGCGGCCTCGACGGGGTCTTGATGGCCGGAATCTCCCCGACAGCGATCGCGCGAACCATCGCCCAAACCTACCCGACGGAACCCTCGAGGTCAAAACGAAGCCAAAGGGTGTAGCTTCCAAATCTGGGGGTTCGGATTGCAAATCGCAGGATTGCAGATCGCAAAATAATCAGGAACCAAACTCCTTCAATTCTTTGCGATTTGTAATCCTGCGATTTGCAATCCTTGATCCCGAAGAATCTCCAGACTTCGAAAGCTACATCCGCTCAGGCCGGGAAGAACGACCTGTACTGATCCTTGGTGGCCCGGATGCCGGCGTGGATGATGTGGAGGTCGAACCCGATGACGAACATCTGGCAGCCCCAGGCCCTCATCCGCTCGGCGTAGTCGAGACCCTTGGGCACGATCCCCCACGGCTTCTTGGCCTCGGCGCAAGCCTGGGCGATCTTCTCGATGGCGGCGAGGCATCGCGGGTGCTCGAACTCGCCGGGAAGCCCGAGGGCCTGGCTGATGTCCGACGGGCCGACGAACAAGAGGTCGACGTCGGGGACGTGGGCGATCTCCCGGACGGCGTCCATCGCCCGTTGGGTCTCGATCTGGATTCCGACGAAGCTCTCGGCGTTGGACTTGGCGAAATACTCGGCCATCGGCATCAGGCCGAACCGGCCGTCGCGGTTGCTCCCGTTCACGCCCCGCTCGCCTCGGGGGGTGAACTTCGACCATCGGACCGCCTGCTCGGCCTCCTCGGGCGACTGGACCATGCTGACCATCACCCCCCCGGCCCCCGCTTCGAGCGAGCGCATGATCGAGGCGTAGTCGGTCGCCGGCTGGCGGACGAAGTGATCCATCCCGTAGGCCCGAGCCGCCATCGTGGCCAACTCGATGTCGGACATGGTCAGGCCGCAATGCTCGACGTCGATCCACAAGGCGTCGAACCCGCCGTGCTCGCCGACCATCTCGACCAGCTTGGGGGTGAACAACTGGCCGACCCCGAACATCCGGACGAGCTGGCCGTCGGCCAGGAGCTGCTTCATCTTGGCCACGTCGCGACCCCCCGCGGAGAAAAATCGGTTCGGCCCGGATCGGCCCCAAGGTCATGGGTTCGCATGAGCCTAACCGGCGAGCCGCCCCGAGCCAAGGGGCTGTCCATGAGGTATTCCCGCATCACGGATGAACGTCCGGAACGATTGCCGGGATTTTTTCCGAATAGGTGTGAACCTCGGGAGCGTCTACCCTGTCAGACCGGCGAGCCCCTCGGGTCGACCTTCATCGGGTCGACCCGGATCGAAGTTGGGTTCGTTCGGGAAGTATGCTCCGGGCGTCGAATTCGTCGTTCGACCTCGGTACCTCGAAAGCTTCGTCCTCGAAAGTTTTCTCCGCCTTGTTCTGATGCTTTCGGACGACTTGGCGGATCGCCAATCGAGTCGTCCCAGCCCGTCGGCCATTCGCCTCGGGTGTTCCCAACCCGCCTTTCTCTCGGCGGAAGTGAGGGTCTTGCCATGTTGAACCGCACGAACCGGACGCCGTCGGCCAATCCTCTTGGGCTGAACCTCGGAACGCGGACGCTCGCCGTCAAGGCGAACGCCAACTTTGGCAAGCAGACCTCGCACTTCGCCGCGCGTGTCCATCCCGCGCGTGCCGGTGTCTTGGATGTCGTCGACTCGACGTGGCTGGATTCGATCATGATTCGATCGTATCCATTGATGCCAATGTCGATGCTGATGGCCGAATCCAAGCCCACCGGCTCATCCCCCCAAGGCCAACCTTCGAAACGTCGAGGTTGCGCGGCGGGGCACTCGGGTCGGCTTGCCTTGTTGGCGTCTCGGATAGCCGCGAGTCCCGTCCCCCCGGGGACGGGCCGCCAAGCCGAACGCTCCGGTCCGCGATCGAGGTCGAGGCAACTCGCCCAAGGTTGCGCCGAGAGGTCCCAGAGGACCCAGCGGCAACCGTCGCAACGCGACCAGGTGCCCGACGCCACGCCATGAGGCGCGGCCTCGGGGGATGAGAGCCGAACCCCCACTCATCGACCGAGACGTTCCCGAAACGCCGCCGGACCGTGGCCGTCATCGCCGAAGGGTCGCTTGAGTAGAGCGGCCTCGGGCGCGCCGCCCTCGCTTCGTCCCGCCGCTTCGGGAGCTTGAGGTCCTGATCGGGTCGTCGGCCCGCGCGGAAGACCTTGGGTCGACCTCGACCCAGTTCGTCGCCGCGCCCGAGCCGTCACCGTTGGCCGCCGCCGCTTCGTTCCCGGTCCCTCAACGATCGAACCCCAGGTGCGATCGATCGAGGCGACCTCGACGAAGCCCGGCGCCTCGCCGTGTTGAGGCCAAGCCCGATCGTCGTTCGAACCTGGCCTGACCCCGAGAGGGGCGGGGAGCCGGGAGCGACGGCGACGGGTCGATCCCCCCGAAGATCGGGGGAAGGGCGATTCTTGTGACCGCTTTCCCGACCGCGACCGTTGATCCGCCGAGCTTGCATCCCGAATTCCTCGGAACCGAAGACCGGTGGTCCGACCTCGCCACCACGGTCCTCCGCGCCCAAGGGGGCGACCGCGCCGCCTTCGGTTCCCTGATCCAGCAGTTCGAGCGTACCGTGCATGCGATCTGCCTCCGAAGGCTCGGCAACCCGAGCGAGGCGGTCGAGATGACGCAGGAGGTGTTCCTCCACGTCATGAGCCGGATGGACCAGCTCCGGGAGCCCGAGCGGTTCGCCGGTTGGCTCCGCCAGGTCGCCGCCCGGATGGCGATCAACCGGGCCACCCGGAGGGTCCCGCTCCCGAGCGTCGACTCGGAGATCCTCGAAGCCGCCGGAGGACACCGCCAGGACCCGCTCGACGAGCTGATCGCCCGCGAGCGTGCCCAGCGGCTCTGGGCCGGGCTGGCCCGCTTGAAGACGCTGGACCGGGAAACCCTGGTCGCCTTCTACATCCAGGGCCAGTCCTTGGTGGAGATGGCCGAGGAACTCGACGCCCCCCTGGGGACCATCAAGCGACGGCTCCACACCGCCCGGAAACGGCTCAAGGCCGAACTCCAGGCGGGCGTCAACGACGCCGAGGAGTGGTCCGACTCCGCCGAGCGGGACGAGACCGAGGAGTCGGGCGAGATGCTTGCCTGCTTCGCTTGATCCCCGGATGATCGACCCGCCGGGCTGGTTCCCACCCCCGGGAATCAGCCCGGCGTTTCGTTCGAGGTAGGGTCGCCGATCAATTCCTGCCGATAGGTCGCCACGGCTCGCCGCAACCGGAGGTAGTCCCACCAGATCCACCCAACGATCGGGGCGATCAACGCCGCCAGGGCAAGCCCGATCTCCCAGCGCCCGAAGCCCGCGAAGATCGCCCCGAAGAACAAGGCCAGTCCCGAGAACAACACCGAAGCGACCACGACAACCCCCAACCTCCGCTTCATCTGGAAGTCGATCGGCTCGGCCCCGAGGTAAAGCGGCCGGAGTTTCTTGGACCAGTCTGGCCGCCGAACTCGATCCAACAGGTGTCGCCTCAATCGAACAGGGTGGTCCGGACCCGAGGCGGCGGCGTCGGCTCGGGCAGGTGGAGGAGCCGGCGCAACTCTCGGGCCGTCGAGGGCGAGTGGCCGGCGAAGTGGTTGTTGGCGAACACGGCCACCGGCACCCGCTCGGCCATGCCCCGGATCACCCCGGCGGTTGCGACGAGGTCGGCGGAGCGGTCGACGACAACCTGGTCCCAGGTCGTGGTGATCTTCTCGATCGCCTCGCGGTCGCCGAGCAGCCGGACGAACCCCAACGGGCCGGTGACGGGGTCCAACCGCTCGACCACCTCGGCGGGGCGAGGCATCCAGGTCTGGTCGGTCAAGGTCAAGGCGGCGTTGTGGTCGCGGAGGACCTCGGTCAGCTTGGGAACGACCCACCGGGGGTTCCGGACCTCGACGGCGAGCGGAACTTCCCGAGTCGGCCAGTGGTCGAGGAACTTGTCGAGGACTTCGAGAAAAGCGTCGATCGAGGCGAACGCCCCTCGGTTGAAGTAACCAAGTTGGAGCAAAGCCGCCGTGAGCTTGTCGCCCAAGGGTTCGAGCGAGGCGACGAAGGCGTCCACCTCGGCCTGGCAGTCGCGGAGCTGCTTCTGATGCGTGATGACCTGGGGCACCTTGAGCGCGAACCGGAACCCGTCGGGCGTCTTGTCGCGCCAGCCTCGGACCATCCCCTTCGAGGGAATCCGGTAGAAGGTGCTGTCGACCTCGACGATCGGGAACCGCCCGGCGTACCACGACAAGTATTCGTCGGCCGCCATCCCTTCCGGGTAAAACGGCCCCGACCAGTCGGGATAACTCCAGCCGCTGCAACCGATCCAGATCGGGTTCGTCGCGTCGCTCATGCCTGAAGTATAAGGATGAGTTCGCGCCGAACAAGGGAGTTCCAACCCTCTTCGACTTTTCAAGGCTGCCGGACCGACGATGGATTGGGCACGTCAATTGCAAGATACGCCCGTTCAGTAATCTTCCTCGAAGTGGTCCTGGATAGGGGGCGGACATGGCTGCGAGCAAGTCGGACAAGCCTGCGGAATCCAAGGCTCCGGGCGAACCCGAGAAGACCAAGAGCGATGCCCAGGCCAAAGCGAAGCCCAAGTCGTCGGCGAAGTCTCGATCGAAGCCGGTTTCGGGGGCCAAACCGAAGGGGAAGGCTGGGGCCAAGGTCACCACCCTCAAGGAGCAACCGATCGCCGAGGCCGCCAAATCCAAGCCTGTTCGAGGCTCGGACAATGCGACCGAACGAGGAGACTTGTTCTTCTTTTACCGGCCCGACGTCGACGACGAGAGTCCGAAAGACCTGGTCGACATCCGTCGGTTCCACCTCGTGCTCCGGCCCGAAGCGGGGGACATGATCCGCCTGATCACGATCGGCCGGAAGACCTTGCCAAACGCCGGGCCGTCGGGCGGCAACCACTGGGCTTTCGTGGACCGGGTTTTCCAAGACCCCGAGCGGTTGAAGGAAGCCTTGGGCGGGACCACCTACGACACCAAGACGTCGGGCGAACGCCACTTGCCCGAGGCCAGGCCCGCCGGGGAAGGGGTCTACGCCCTGGTCCGGCATGGCCGAGACTCGGTCCTGGCCTATGCCCTGGAACTCCCCGAGGAACTCGGCGAGGTCCAGGACGCCTTCGGGATCGAGCGGCAAGGGCGGTTCATCGTCAGCATCAAGAATCCCGGAGTCGAGTCGCCCGCCGGCCTCGGGCTTGAACCCGAACAGCAAGGCAAGCTCCCCGAGGAGTTGCAAAGCCAATTCGGCGCCCGGAGGTGGCACCCGGCCGACCCCCCCGAGATGCTCAACCATCCGGGGATCGAGATGATCCTGATCGGCGGTCGGATCGATCCGGACGCCGACCTCGGGATCGAACTCGACCCCCAACCCGAAGACGAAACCCGGGCCGAGGTCTTCCGGGACCTCCACCTCGACCGCTCCGACCGCGTGATTCGCCCCCTCTTCGAAGGTAAGTGGGCCTGAGACTTGGCGCGGGTTTGAATGAGGATGACCATGCGACGATCATCAATCGCCGCATGGTCATAAATTAAGATCCTGAGATTCGCTGAACGTCAATTCCCGTTCCGGGAAAGATCCTTGCTTCGATTTTGCTCGATCCCGGTCAACAACCCGTCGTTGACCTTGCGATACATCAGGGCTTGATATTCGGGGGAAACCTCGCGAGCGATCCAGGATCGGGCGGACTCCGCCAGGCCGCGACGCCCTTGCGACTCGGCGATCGCGGAGTAGGCGACAACCTGGTTGGCCGTGACGTTGTAGAGCCGGATGCAGGCCCGAGCGTCCTCGAAGCGGCCGAACGCGATCAGGCTGTCGATCAGGACGCCGACCAAGGTCTCGCGTGGGTCGCTTTGCGGGATCATGGCGACGGATCGGGCGGCCTCGGCGTAGGCCGCGGTCGCTTCGGTGGGGCGGCCGTTCAAGGCTTGCCCTTCGGCGAGGCGGATCAGGACGTTGGTCCGAGCCTCGGGCTGGGCCAAACCTCGGGCGATCTGGAAGCCTCGGGCGAACTGGCTCGACGTCGCGGCGTTGGAGACGATGCTGTAGGTGGCGTAGTTCCGCCAGATCGGCCGCTCGATCATCGCGGCATGACGCGCCGAGTTGGCCAGGAGCTCGTCGGTGTAGGCCCGGAGGTCCGGGGGCAAGGTCGAAGGGTCGGGGCGTCCCCCGGCGCCGGATCGGATCGGGTCGGTGATCAATCTCTGGCTGCTGTAGGCTTCGCTCTCGACGATCCGGAACAAGGTCTCGGTCCGGGCGGTGGTGTCTTCGATCTTGGTCGCCATCTCGACGGCCAACGCCCATTCCGGGAGCGCCGCCTGGAGTCGAGTCCGTCGGGCATCGTCCGGGAGCGCCGCGGCGGGGGTCCGTCCATCGAACGCCGAGCTTGGGTTGTTCGAACCTTTGTTGGCGTCCTGGGGGAAGGGCGGCAAGGCGGAGGCGTCGTCCGAGGCGCTGAGGAGGTCGGTCGTGGAACTCATCCGTTCCTCGGCCAGGCTGAGGAGCGTATCGACCACCGCGACGGTCCGTTGCTGGCGGACCAAGCGTTGCCGCTCCCGCAGCGCCGCCGGAGCCGCCTCGAAGAGGGCCTTGTGGGCGTCTTCAAGCTGCTTGCTGAAGATCGCCGTCTGGGCGATCCGGACCAGGGCGAGGGCACGTTCGCCGGGGTCGGCGACGGACCGGGCGTCGAGGAACAATTGAGGATCGATATAGCTGAGGCTACCCGGGTTGGGATTGTTGCCTTCGCCGAATTGTCGAGGGGGCCGATCCGCCGGCCGGGTCAGGTCGTCGGGGGACCCCACACCTTGCCGCAACGGGCGTCCGATCGCGCCGGGCAAGCCTTCCCGGCCGGTCCCCGTGGTCCCCAGGCCGGTGGACGACTCGCTTCCCGTCCCGGTCGAGCCGAGGCGGCCGGCCGATTGCCCGGTCCCCGTCCCCGAACCCGAGCCGCTGGAGACGGGAGGACCTTGGGCCGAAACGACCGACGGAAGCGACAGGGCGAAGCCCAGGCCGATCGCCGGGATCGCATGTAAGCTTCGAACTGATCTCATGGCGAAATCTTCCTTGTCGGAACCGGCTCGACCGAGGTTGCCGCCCGGGATCGGTCGGTCCGCCGAGGTCCAGGCGAATTGGATCAGGCTCGTGATCGAGCCCGAGTCGGCTCGAAGAGGGCTTTGGCCCACCCTCCAACCCACTCGACCACAATCAAGGACTCCACTCTCAACATTCCGCGCGATTGGCCCGGGGTCAAGGCCCCCGGGTTTGGTTCTTCGCCCAATCCGATGACCCCACCGCGACAATGTGCCCGGTTGGATGCCTTGGCAAGCGGTTGCGCCGAGGTTTATGATTGGTCGAGGATTTCCGAGGTTATGCCTTCGGAGTGGACCTGAGCCTCGGGGGGTGCTTCGCCTTGGACTGGCATGCGACGACGATCCTCTCGGTCAGGCGGGGCGGCACCGTCGCGGTGGGCGGCGACGGCCAGGTCACGCTCGGGACCACGGTCATGAAGGCCGACGCGGTGAAGGTCCGCAAGCTGCTCGACGGCAAGGTCCTGGTCGGCTTCGCCGGGAGCGCCGCCGACGGATTCTCGCTCCTGGAGCGGTTCGAGGCCAAGCTCCGCGACCATCCCGACAACCTGCTCAGGGCGGCCACCGAGCTGGCCAAGCTCTGGCGGACCGACCGCCTGCTCCGCCGCTTGGAAGCGATGCTGGTCGCCGCCGACCGACGTCACAGCCTGCTCTTGAGCGGCTCGGGCGACGTGATCCAGCCCACCGACGGCATCCTTTGCGCCGGGTCCGGCGGCGGCTATGCCCTGGCGGCGGCCCGGGCCTTGATCGCCCACACCGAGCTTTCCGCCGACGCGATCGTCCGGTCGTCCCTGGAGATCGCCGGCGGGATCGACATCTACACCAACGGCCACCTGACGGTCGAGTCGTTGCCCAGCATCGGTTGATCGCTCTTCGGCGGCAATTCCACGATCATGGAGAAGAAATCGCAGATGGCAAATCGCACATTGCAAAGGGAATCCCATTGAAGCGATGCTCTGCAATTTGCAATCCTGCAATTTGTCATTCGGCGAGTGCTTGAGTATCGCGTTCATCCCTCCCGACTCTATCCTCAAAAGGTGCCCTCATGCCCGACTTGACCCCTCGCCAGATCGTCGCCGAGTTGGACCGCGACATCGTCGGCCAAGGCGAGGCCAAGCGGGCGGTCGCCATCGCGCTCCGAAACCGCTGGAGGCGCAAGCAGTTGCCCGACGACCTGCAAAAGGTGGTCGTCCCCAAGAACATCCTCCTGATCGGCCCGACCGGAGTGGGCAAGACCGAGATCGCCCGTCGGCTGGCCCAACTCGTCGGTGCCCCGTTCGTCAAGGTCGAGGCGACCAAGTACACCGAGGTCGGCTACTACGGCCGGGACGTCGAGAGCCTGGTCCGCGACCTCGTCGAAGCGTCGATCAGCCTAGTCAAAGCCAACGAGCGCGAAAAGGTCGCCGCGACCGCCGAGGAGCGGGCCAGCGCCCGCCTGCTCGACCTCCTGCTGCCCGCCAGGGTCGATGGCCCGAGCGACCCGTTCATGGAAGACGAGGCTACCGACCGGCGGAACCGGTCGCGCGAGAAGATGAAGGCTCGGCTCGACTCGGGCGAGTTGGAAGACCGCGAGGTCGAACTGATGATGCCGGGACGATCCGCGCCGCCGATGTCGATCCTGGGCGCCCCCAACATGGAGCAGATGGAGATGGACCTCCAGGGGATGTTCGAGAAGATCATGCCCAAGGCGGCCAAGAAGCGGACGTTGACCGTCGCCGAGGCCCGGCCGATCCTGCTCGCCCAGGAGAGCGAAGCCCTGATCGACCCCGACAAGATCAACCAGGTCGCCGTGGCCTTGGCCGAGGAGTCGGGGATCATCTTCCTCGACGAGATCGACAAGATCGCCGGAGGGGGCGAGGACGGGGGCGGAGGTCGAGGCCCCGACGTGTCTCGCCAAGGGGTCCAGCGCGACCTGCTCCCGATCGTCGAGGGGACGACCGTCAACACCAAATACGGCCCGGTCAAGACCGACCACGTCCTGTTCATCGCCGCCGGGGCGTTCCACCGCTCGAAGCCGTCGGACCTCATGCCCGAACTCCAAGGCCGGTTCCCGATCCGGGTTGAACTCCAAGACCTGACCCGCGACGACTTCGTCCGCATCCTCCGAGAACCCCGAGGGTCGCTGATCCGCCAGTATCAAGCCTTGCTCGCCACCGAGGGCTTGGAGGTGACCTTCGGCGACGACGCGATCGACGCGATGGCCGACCTCGCCCATCAGGTCAACCGAAGTACCCAGAACATCGGCGCCCGTCGGCTCCACACCATCCTGGAACGGGTCGTCGAAGACCTCTCCTTCGACGCCCCCGACCGCGACGACAAGCAAGTCACCATCGACGCGACCTACGTCCGCGACCGGCTCGACGCCCTGGCGAAAGATGAAGACCTGAGCCGATTCATCCTCTGATCGGATCGGTCAGACCGACTCGCCCGCGAGCCAGCCCATGCTCCAGGCCCCCTGGAAGTTGTAGCCGCCGATCAGGCCGTCGAGGTCCAGGACCTCGCCCGCGAAGTGGAGGCCGGGCTGGATTCGGCTCTGCAGAGTCTTCGGGTCGACCTCGTCGAGCGACACCCCTCCGCTCGTGACCTCGGCCTTGGCGAAGCCGAGGGTTCCGGTGACGGGGAGCCGCAACCCTTTGAGGCCGGCGACCAGCGCTCGACGCTCCTCGCGAGAGAGGTCGGGGCCGAGTCGGTCGACGGGCAGCCCCGAAGCGACCAGGACCGCCTCGGCCAGCCGCTTGGGTAGGGCTTCGGGCATCAAGGTCGCGACGGATCGGCGGCCCGACCGTCCCGCCGCCTGGAAATACTTGTCCAACTCCTCGGCCTTGGTGTCGGGGACGAGGTCGATCGCCAGGTCGAGCTTTTCGGGGCCGTCGTGCCGGGCCACGGCTCGGCTGACGTCGAGGATCGCCGGGCCGGTCAGGCCGAAGTGGGCGAACAGCAAGGCTTCGCGGCGCTCCAGCAAGGGCGGCCCGCCGTTGTGGCGGATGCTCGCCACCACGTCGGGCATGGTCAAACCTTTGAGTTCGGGAACCCAGGCCGGGTCGACCCGGATCGGGACCAAGGCGGGGCGAGGCTCGACGATCGAGTGCCCGAACCGGCGGGCCACGGCGTAGCCGTCGCCGCGAGTCCCCGAGCCGGGGTACGACTGGCCCCCGACGGCCACGATCACCCGGGCGGCCTCGATCGAGGCGTCATGGGTCCTAATCGTGAAGCCGGCTTGATCCGAATGGGCCGCGACCTCGATCACGCCCGAGCTGGTCCTGACCTCGGCGTCGGTCCGACCCAAACGGGCAAGCAGGGCGTTGACCACGTCGACGGCCCGGTCGGACAGGGGGAAGACCTTGCCGTTGCCCTCGACCTTGGTGGGGACGCCTTCGCGCTCGAACAGCTCGACCGACCGCTCGACGCTCAAGGCCCGGAGCGAAGGGCCGAGGAACTTCCCGCCGGGGCCGAAAGCGGCCTGGATGCTCCGGGCGCCCTGGGCCTGGTTCGGGTCGTAGATCGGGTCGATCGGCCCGGAGATGACGCGGAGGTCGCGCAAGCCTCGGGCGTTGGTCAGGTTGCACCGGGTCCCGCCCGACATGAGGATCTTGACGCCGGCTCGCCGGTTCTTTTCGAGCAAGATCACCGACCGGCCACGCTCGGCGGCGCGGATCGAGGCGCATAGTCCGGCGGCCCCCGCGCCGAGGATGGCCACGTCGTATCGGCGAGGAGTATCAAGCATCGGGGCGGATATTCATCGGTTGGAGGGGCGGATCAAGCGGACCCGATCAGCCGGCGGACTTCGCGGGCGATCATCAACTCCTCTTGAGTATGCACCACCAGGACCCGAGTCGGCGAGTCGGTCGCGGCGATATCGGCGTCGACCGGCTTCGCCTCGTTCTTGGCGGGGTCGAGCTTGACCCCCATGAAGTCGAGCCCCGAGCAGGCGGAGGAGCGGAGCGTCGCGCTGTTTTCGCCCACCCCGGCGGCGAAGACCAAGGCGTCGACCCCGCCCAGGGTCGCGGCCATCGCGCCGATCGTGGCCCGGACGCGGGCGGCGTAGATTTCCAGGGCGAGGCGAGCCTGATCGTCGCCCCCGTCGGCGGCGGCCTCGACCTCGCGGTAGTCGCCCGAGACCCCCGACACTCCGAGCAAGCCCGATTTGTGGTTCAAGGCGTCGTCGAGTCCGTCGCGGTCGATCTTGTTCTCTTTGAGGAGGTAGAGCAAGACCCCAGGATCGACCGACCCGGATCGGGTGCCCATGATGAGGCCGTCGAGCGGGGTGAAGCTCATCGACGTGTCGACCGGCTTGCCCCCTCGGACCGCCGACGCCGAGCAGCCGTTGCCCAGGTGGCAGATCACCAAGCGGAGCGTGCCCGGGTCGCGTCCCAGGATCTCGGCGGCCCGACCGGCGCAAAAGCTGTGGCTGATCCCGTGGAAGCCGAACCGGCGGATGCCCCAATCGTCGGTCCAGCTTCGCGGGACCGGCAGCGTGATGGACCAACGCGGCAAATCTCGGAAGAACGACGTGTCGAACGCCGCAATCTGGGGCAAGTCGGGCAAAACTCGCTGCGAGGCGGCAAGCCCGGCCAGGGCGGGAGGGTTGTGGAGCGGGGCCAGTTCGGTCAACCGCTGGATGTCCGCCTCGACTTCGGGGGTGATCCTGACGCTTTCCTGGAATTGCGTCCCGCCGTGGACGATCCGATGGCCGACGCCTCGGATCTCGGCCCGATCCGACGCGGCGAGGACCGCCTCGATCGCCAGGGTCGCGGCGCCGCCGGGGTCGGAGGCTTCGCATTTTTCCCGAGATTTGGGGCGATCACCGACCTGGATCGTCATCTCGGCGTCGTCGCCGTGCCAGTCTACCGAGCCGTGGACGAGCGCGTTTTTGGCTTCGGGGTCGAACAAGCCGAACTTGAGGCTGCTCGAACCCGTGTTGAGGACAAGCCAACTCAAGGGGTCCGCTCCGAAAAGTAGGGGTCAGCCGAGGTCGAAACCAGGATCAAGCCGATTCGCCGCGATGGCGGACCTGGACCGAGCCGTCGTCGTGGCCGATCAGGACGGTCTCGGCCATCCCCAAGAACAGGCCGGTGTCGACGACCCCGGGGATGTCGTGGAGCGCCCGTTCGAGGGCGGCGGGGTCGTCGATCGGCCCCGACCGGCAGTCGAGGATCAGGTTGCCGTTATCGGTCCGAAACGGGATCAACTCGGTGGTCTCGAAGCCGGTCGGATGGGGGACGGACCGGATTTCGCCGAAGAGGCCGAGTTTGGCCAGTCGGCGGTTGACCAAGGAGAGGCCGAACGGGATGACCTCGATCGGCAGCCGGCCGCGACCCCCGAGCTTGGGGACTTCCTTGCCCGGTCCGACCAGGATGATCAGCCGCTTCGACGACGCGGCGACGATCTTCTCGCGGACCAGGGCGCCGCCATACCCTTTGATCAGGTCCAGGTCGGGGGAGACCTCGTCGGCCCCGTCGAAGGTCGCGTCGAGTTCGTCGACCTCGTCGAGCGTCGTCAAAGGGATGCCCAGGCCGCCCGCGAGCTTGGCGGTGCTTGCCGAGGTGGGGACGCCTCGGACTTGCAAACCTTCGCGGACCTTCCGGCCCAAAGCCTCGACGAACAGGGTCGCCGCCCGGCCCGTTCCCAGGCCGATGACCGTGCCATCCTTGACGAATCCGAGAGCTTGATCGGCGAAAGTCATGGTCGTGCGAGGCCCTTGGGCGAAGGTCGGATGACGGGAATTAGCGGGCGCCGGCGGAAACGGTCCCCGCCTCGCGGCCTTCGCGCCCGACGAGCGCGATCTGGTCCTTGGCGGCTTCGACGACTTTCTCGGGGGTGAAGCCGAACTTGATCAGGAGCGCCTTGAGCGGCGCCGAGGCCCCGAAGGTGTTCATCCCGATCTTCGCCCCCTTCTTGCCGGTGTACTTTTCCCAGCCGAAGGTGGAGGCTTGCTCGATGTAGACCCGGGCGTGGACGTCGTGCGGGATCACGCTTTCCTGGTACTCCTCGTCCTGCTTCTCGAAGATGTCCCAGGACGGCATCGAGATCACCCGCGCCTTGATCCCCTCGCCCTTGAGCGTCTCGTAGGCCGCGACGCAGTGCTGGACCTCCGAGCCCGAGGCCATGAGCAAGACTTCGGGCTTGCCGTCGTCGGCGTCGGCCATGACGTAGGCGCCATTGGCCAAGCCCGAGGCGGCGGCGTACTTGGTCCGGTCGAAGGTGGGCAGGTCTTGCCGGGTCAGGACCAGGGCGGCGGGTTCGTGCTTGAACCTCATGATGACCCGCCAGGCTTCGACGCACTCGTTGGCGTCGGCGGGGCGGATCACGTTCAGGCCGGGCACGGCGCGGAGGTTGGCGAGTTGCTCGATCGGCTGGTGGGTCGGCCCGTCCTCGCCGACTCCGATCGAGTCGTGCGTGAAGACGTGGATCGTCGGGATCTCCATGATCGACGCCAGGCGGATGGCCGGTCGGGCGTAGTCGGAGAAGATGAAGAAGCCCGAGCCGTAGGGGCGGACCTTGGTGAGCGACATCCCGTTCAGGAACGCCGCCATCTCGTGCTCGCGGATGCCGAAGTGGAAGTTCCGCCCGCCGTAGGTCCCCGGCTGGAAGTCGCCCGCCATCGGGTCTTCGTTGCGGGTCAAGGTCGACTCGTTGAGGTCCGCCGCGCCGCCGATCAGCCAGGGGACGGTCTTGTCGATCTCGTTGATGATCTTGGCCGACGCCTTCCGGCCCGCCATCCCCTTGGCGTCCGCCGGGAACGTGGGGAGGTCCTTGTCCCACCCTTCGGGCAGTTCCCGATTGTCCATCTGCTCGATCTGCTTGGCTTCGGCGGGGTAGTCGCCTTTGAACTTCTCGAACTTGGCGTGCCAGGCGTCGCGAAGTTCCTTGCCTCGCTTGCCGACTCCCTGCTTGAAGCGGTCGTAGACCCCGTCGGGGACGACGAAATCGCCGGCGGGGACGGCGAACTTTTCCTTCCAAGCCTTGATCACGTCGACGCCGAGCGGCGACCCGTGGGCCTTGTTCGTGTCCTGCTTCGACGATCCGTAGCCGATGTGGCTGTGGAGCACGACGAACGTCGGGCGGTGCCGCTCTTTCTTGAAGAGTTCGAGGGCTTCGGCGATGGCCTTGGTGTCGTTGGCGTCCATGACTTCGAGGACGTTCCAGCCGTAGGCCCGGAAGCGGGCGGCGGTGTCCTCGGTGAAGGTGATCTCGGTCGAGCCGTCGATGGTGATCCGGTTGCTGTCGTAGACCCAGCAGAGGTTGTGGAGCTTCAAATGCGCGGCGAGGCTGGCCGCTTCGGAGGAGACGCCTTCCATCATGTCGCCGTCGCCGCAGACGGCGTAGACGTCGAAGTCGTACAAGGTGTAGTCGGGCTTATTATAATGATGGGCGAGCCACAACCCCGCCGATGCCATCCCGACGCTGGTGGCGACCCCCTGGCCGAGCGGGCCGGTGGTGGTCTCGACCCCGGCGGTCATGTGGTACTCGGGGTGGCCGGGGGTCTTGCTGTCGATCTGGCGGAACTTCTTGAGGTCGTCCAAGGTCAGCGACGGCTGATCGAGGACTTTGTAGTCGCTCTCGACCTCTTTCACGCCCGACAGGTGGAGGAGCGAATACAGGAGCATCGAGGCGTGGCCGACCGAGAGGACGAAGCGGTCGCGGTTGGGCCAGATCGGGTCGGCGGGGTCGAACCGGAGGAAGTCTTGCCAGAGCGTGTAACCGAGCGGGGCCAGGGCCATCGGCGTCCCCGGGTGGCCCGAGTTGGCCTTCTGGACCGCGTCCATCGACAAGGTCCGGATCGTGTTGATGCACTTCAAGTCGATGTCGTCGTGGTCTTGGGCGGGCATCCGCGAGCTCCGTGTCGGTCGTCGCTGACTGGACTTTGAAAAATCGGCGATCCTTCGGGGAACGAGGCGATCTCGGCCGCCTCGCCTCCGCGATAAGCCGCGATTATAACGGCTCGAATCCGCCGGGGGCAGGGGGTTGCGTTCGGGTCGATCAACCCCGGGTGTAACTTTCGAAATCCGGAGATTCTTCGGGATCGAGAATTGCAAATCGTAGGATTGCAAATCGCAAAGGATTGAAAGATCTTGATTTCCGATTTCTTTGCGATTTGCAATCCTGCGATTTGCGATCCGAATCTCCGGATTCGAAAGCTCCACCCGGTCAACTCGGGTCGACGCCCCACTTCCAGTCGCGGACCTCGGGCATGTCCTGGCCGAAGGTCGTGACGTAGCGTCGGTGCTCGATGAGCTTGTCACGGACCATCTGCCGCTCGTGCGCGGCCTTGGTCCCGAGTTGAGGGAGGCGGTCGATCACGTCGCCGAGGAGGTGGAAGCGGTCGATGTCGTTGAGCACGCACATATCAAACGGCGTGGTGGTCGTCCCGTTTTCCTTGTATCCCCGGACGTGGATATTGCCGTGGTTGGCCCGACGGTACGTCAGGCGGTGGATCAACCAGGGATAGCCGTGGTAAACGAAGAGCACCGGCTTGTCCTTGGTGAACAAGGCGTCGAATTCGGCGTCGGGCAGCCCGTGAGGGTGCTCGGACTCGGGCAGGAGCTTCATGATGTCCACGACGTTGATCACCCGGACCTTGAGGTGGGGCAGATATTTGCGGATCAGGCTCACCGCCGCCATCGTTTCCAACGTCGGGACGTCCCCGGCGCAGGCCAGGACCACGTCGGGTTCGGCCCCTTGGTCGTTGCTCGCCCAGTCCCAGATCCCGATCCCCGCCTCGCAGTGCTTGATCGCCGAGTCCATGTCGAGCCACTGCGGCTCGGGCTGCTTGCCCGCGACGATCACGTTGACGTATTGGCGGCTCCGCAGGCAGTGGTCGGTCACGGACAAGAGCGTGTTGGCGTCGGGCGGGAGATAGACCCGGATCACCCCCGGCTTCTTGTTCATCACATGGTCGATGAAGCCGGGGTCCTGGTGGCTGAAGCCGTTGTGGTCCTGCCGCCAGACGTGCGAACTCAGGAGGTAATTGAGCGAGGCGATCGGCCGACGCCAGGGGATCTTCTTGCTCGACTCCAGCCACTTGGCGTGCTGGTTGAACATCGAGTCGACGATGTGGACGAACGCCTCGTAGCACGAGAAGAAGCCGTGGCGGCCGGTGAGCAGGTAGCCTTCGAGCCACCCCTGGCACTGGTGCTCGCTGAGCATCTCCATGACCCGGCCGTCGATGGCGACGTGGTCGTCATTCGGCTTGATCTCGGCGGTCGAATCGCGGTTCGTGACCTCGAAGACGTGGTTCCAACGGTTCGAGTTGGTCTCGTCGGGGCTGAACACCCGGAAGTTGGCCTGTTCGGCGTTGAGCTTGAGGACGTCGCGGATGAACGCCCCCTGGACGCGGGTCGCCTCCCCCTCGACGGCTCCGGGAGAAGGGACGTCGACGGCGTAGTCGCGGAAGTCGGGCAGGACCAAGCCTTTGAGCAAAAGCCCGCCGTTGGCGTGCGGGTTGGCACCCATCCGCCGGTCGCCTTCGGGGGCGAGCGCGGCGAGCTCAAGCTTGAAGCTCCCGTTCTGGTCGAACAGTTCCTCGGGCTTGTAGCCCTTCATCCAGTCTTCGAGCATCTTGAGGTGGGCAGGGTTGGTCTGCAAACCGGCCAGAGGGACCTGGTGAGCCCGGAACGTCCCCTCGATCTCGACCCCGTCGACATACTTCGGGCCGGTCCAGCCCTTGGGGGACCGGAGGATGATCATCGGCCACCTGGGGCGCTCGAACGGGGTCGAGCCGTCGCGGGCCTTGGCCTGGATCTCCTTGATCTCGGCGACGATCTTGTCGAGGGTCGAGGCCATCAGCTCGTGCATCGTGTCGGGGTCGTCGCCTTCGACGAAATACGGGGTGTAGCCGTAGCCTCGGAAGAGCTGATCAAGCTCCTCGTGGCTGATCCGCGCGAGGACGGTCGGCCCGGAGATCTTGTAGCCGTTCAAGTGGAGGATCGGCAAGACGGCGCCGTCTCGGGCGGGGTCGAGGAACTTGTTCGAGTGCCAGCTCGTGGCCAGCGGGCCGGTCTCGGCCTCGCCGTCGCCGACGGTCACGACGACGAACAGGTCGGGGTTGTCGAACGCGGCGCCGTAGGCGTGGGACAAACAATAGCCGAGTTCCCCCCCCTCGTTGATCGAACCCGGCGTCTCGGGGGCGGCGTGGCTGGGGATGCCCCCGGGGAAGGAGAACTGCTTGAACAGCTTACGCATCCCTTCGAGGTCGGGGCTGATGTGCGGGAAGAGCTCGCTGTAGGTGCCTTCGAGGTAGGTGTTGGCGACGATCCCCGGCCCGCCGTGGCCCGGCCCGGTGACGTTGAGGACGTTGAGGTCGTACTTGCGGATCAGGCGGTTCATGTGGGCGTAGACGAAGTTCAGGCCGGGCGTGGTCCCCCAATGCCCGAGCAACCGAGGCTTGACGTGTTCGAGCGTCAAAGGCTCGCGGAGGAGCGGGTTGGCCATCAGGTAGATCTGCCCGACGGACAGGTAGTTCGCCGCCCGCCAGTAGGCGTCGATCTTGGCGAGTTCGTCGGCGGCGAGGGCTTCGGGGGTGCTGGTCGCGGTCGCCAAAGGGTTTGTCTCCCGGAAGCTGTTCGGAAGCGGTCGGCGAAGGGAGGTCCGACGCGAACCCGAGCCGAAGCGCGTTTCGATGTTCGAGTTGCAATTGACGAACCGCAAGTCGGCGACACTCATCGTAAAATCATCGATCGGGCAAAGTTCTTGATCCTTCAATAATCGATGGGATCGTCGAATGGCGATGCGGCGCTGGGCGTCATCTCCCGAGGGACGGGGCGGAAGGCCCGGATCGACCCTCCCTTTCGCAGCGAATTCATCCGCAAGACCGACTCGCGGACGTTGCCGACCTTGCTCGGGTCGTCCCCTTGGGTCGCGATGTTCTGGTGGCAGATCGTGATCAGCCGCCCTTTCTCGGCGGTCGCGACGACCACGGCGGTATGGTGCGGGTAGGTCTCGTGCCAGGTCTCCTTGCGGCCTCGGAGGTGGCGCGAGCCGGCGAACTCGGCGTCGCGGAACTGGAGGATGTCGCCCGGGAGGACCTCCCTCAAGTCGGCGACCGGCTCCCCCCAGACATAATCGCCCGACGGGACGAACGGGAACCGCCTCGCCCCCGAGGCCCGAAGCGCCTCGACCGCGAGGGTCACGCAGATCCCGTCGCCCACCGGCTCGCCAATATGCGACCGCGCGAACTCGGCGACCTTGGCGTTGAGCGGCGGGATTGGGGGTGAAGCTTTCGGTCGGTCGCCCGACCAGGCCGGACCCGGGGCGATCAGGACGGAGGTGATCCAGATCGCGAAGCGGAGTTTCGAGCGCCAGGCGAGGGTGAGCATCGAGGAAAACTCCGGATGCCGGCTCACGGCTTGGCGACGGGGTGTAGCTTTCGAACCTGGAGATTTGGATTGCAAATCGCAAAAGAATCGCAAAGCGAAAGCTTTCCACCCTTTGCGATCTGCAATCCTGCAATTTGCAATTTTTGATCTCGAAGAATCTCCCGATTCGAAAGCTATACCCCGAGCCGACCGGCTTGGGCCGCCGATCGAGGGGTCGGCTCGGGTCCTTCCGAACGTACGATAGTCGAACAATGGCGTCAACTTGGCGGCCGATCAAAGCCCGACGAATTCGAGCCGGGTCCGGTGCCGGGGCTGGGCCGACCCGAGCGGGACCACGGCGAAATGGCTGTCGAGCGGGCTTCGGCCCACGCCGAACGGCGAAGCCACCCGAGGGATGCTCCAGGTGCCTTCGAGTTCCTCGTCGCGGATGCAGAGCGGCAAGGGGATCTGGAACACCGCGTGGCCGGTCCCGAAGAACGCCAGGAGATAAGGGTAAGGCGAGTCGTCATCCGACCGACGGGCCAAGGCCGCCCACGAGAACGGGCTAGGCTCGGGGAGCCGGTGGAGGATGCATTCCATCCCGTCGATCGAGCGGCTGTCGAGGTCGTGGTCGGGGTTGCTCACCCACTCGACGGCATCCTCGAAGTACTGCATCTCGTCCTCGGGGAGCAGCGAAAGCGCGGCCCAGGTCAGCCCCTTGAACGCGGCGATCGGGACGTAAGCCTTGGGCGCCTCGAACCCCCCGAGCCGGATCGCCCGGACGAATCGTTCGAGGTCGCCGCCGACGCTCTCCACGTACTGCGCCCGGCAGTCGTCGCATTCTTCGAGCGTCAGGAGCGCGGTATTGCCTAAGACCGGGGGGACCGCGAACCTCGGCTCGGAGAACTTCGCCCGAGGCTCGGTCCGCTCGCAGAGTCGGCAACGAAGCTCGTCGGGGTCGCCCAGGCTCCGAGGGTCGACCCCGTCGAGGCGGTATCGGGCCACGACCTCGTAGTTCGCCGCGAAGGTCAACTCCTGCTCGGCGGCGAGCCAGTCGTGCTGGTCCCGGCCATGCGCGAAGTTCCTCCGCTCCCACCGATAATAAGCCGCCACCGCGATTCGATCCGATGGAGGAAGCATCAAGCGCCATCCTTAGCCAATACCCGAGCCGTCGCCCCGCCCCGCATGGGGAGCGACGGTCGGTAACCTTCGACCCATCCTTCGCCTCGTCGATCCGTCGACGATCCCGGCGAATCCCCGGCCGCCATCGCCGGGGAAAATCCCTCGCGACCGGCCGCGTCGAGTCCCCGCCGGCGACGACCAGTTCGACATTCTAGACTAGAAAAATCGCCCCGAACCGCCGGAAACTTGAACGACTCCGGGCCGCCGGCCCGGCCCGGTCGGTCCGAGTTGCCGGTTGTGTCGGATCGTCCCGATGGGCAGGCAACGTATTCTTTTATACTATTGTTTTGCCAGCGACTTGACCGGGATCTGGACTTCCCACAAGCGGGTGTCTTTCTCGACCATGGGCGAGTGGTATCCCAACCGCCGGGGTTTGCCGTCGACGGCCCACTCCGCCTTGTGGTCCTCGACCCAAGCTCGGAGGGTGGCGACCGCCGCCCGGATCTTCTCGGGTTCGAGGTCCCCCTGGATGCCGAGGCAGACGTAAGAGCTTGCCGGGCGGTCCTCGACGACCACGGCGCCGATCCCTCGACCGGTCGGGCCGAGTTCCCGGGTCCGGTAGACGAACTCCATCTCGACGTCGCCCGTCGAGCCTGGTTTGTCGATCATCAGCGGGTCGATCGTGTTGAGGACCGGCGAGGTCATCGGCACGTTCGACTTCGTGATGTGGAGGAACAGCGGGTAGAACAGGACGTCGTCGGCACCCAGGCTCGCGTTCTTGCCTCGGGCGATCGCGCCTCGATATCCCGGATAGGCTTTGATCTCGATCACCCCCGGCCGGGTCGCCTTCGGCCATCCTTCGGCTAGCGGAGCATCGGCGTCGGCCGCCCTCGGCTCGACCCCGGGGACGGTATAGCTTGAGAGCGGTGAATTCACTTTGGAAGCGTCCCGGGTTTGGGTCGTCTTGCCGGGTCCCGAGTCGTCGAGCCGTCCGCAAGACCAGAGGAGCCCTCGGGCGAACAGATTCAGGAAAACCGGGTCGGTCATCGTCTTATTGTTGTGCGGCAGAGTCGTCCCGAAGACCCGCGCCTTGCCATATTGGTGCGTCCAGAACACCGGGTACACCTTCTTGTCGGTTTCCTCGGCGGAGGCGAGGGCGACGCTGTCGGGCCAGAATTTTTCGATCCGGTAAAGCTCCTCGTTCCCGGTCGTCCAAGTTTCCGGAAATCCTTTCATGATCGGGTGTTCGGGTTTCTGGTTCTTGACCACCAAGGGGTGCTGCGGGCCGTGGCGGAACGTGGTCACGCCGAGGAACTCGTGCCACTCATCCGACTTGAGACTCCGAAACGTGTGCATCGCGCAGTGGACCACCACGGCGGGAACGCCCCCTTTGTGCGCCTCGAGCAACTTGGCGACGTAGGCGGCATCGTCCACGTCGGCGTAGCATTCGTTGTGGACGACGACGTCGAACCCTTCGGCCCAGTTCGGCTTGTCGAAGAGCGCGATCTTGGAGCCGGCCTCGTTCTTCTCCTCGTTGACGACGGTCCAGTCGATGTCGGCCCTCGACTTCATCCCCTCGGTCAAAATCTTTTCCTGCTGCCGATAGTTATGAAACGGACCGCCGGTCACCAGGAGGGCCTTGATCGGTCTGCGGACCGCCGGCGCGGTGTCGTCCGCGCGGATCGGTCCGAGACCAAACGAAGCCAATGAACCGACCACCAGCGCGATCCCCGCCCGAACCGATCTCGACAGCATCGCGACCCGCCTTTCCCAAACGAAGCCAATGAGGTTGCCCGAAGAAGTGGTCCGACAACCGCCACCCTATCTCGCCCGAGCCACCCTCTGATAGGACCGAGAGTCGATCGGAGACGCCACGAAACGAACCCAATTCCCGGAAATATCGACCCAAGCCATGACCCGGCAACCACTTTCGGATCTGCTTGATCGGGGTTGGGGTCGCGGTTTCGACCCGTCGTGAGCAACACCGACGAACGATTTGGGATTGGAGGGCCGTCCCGAAACAACCCAACCCCCGGCGCCCGCACGTCGGGAGGAGTGTCTGGTTGAATCCGGATCGAGCGATCAACTCGACCAAACGAACCCAATACTTGACCTCGGTGCCGGGAAGCACGCTCGACCATTTCTCCGAAACGAACCCAATCTCGCGGGGTCGTCATCCTCGAAAAGAACGACGGCCCCCGGTGAGATAGTTTCTTTGTTTCGAGCGTCGATTAGCACACTTTTTTCCCGAATCCTTTAAGATCACTCCGACGGGACCGGGAGGAAGCGGATGCAGACCGGCGACGGGCAGGCGGCCGGCTCGCCGACCGGGGCGAGGCGGCCGGTGCCTTGGTCGACCCGGAAGACGCGGATGGTGTCGGAGTTTTGGTTGGCGGCGAGCAGGAATTGCCCGGTCGGGTCGATCGCGAAGTTCCTGGGGCTTTTGCCGCCTGTAGGTTGGAATCCGACCAGGGTGAGTTTCCCCGAGGCCGGGTCGGCGGAGTAGATCGCCAAGGTGTCGGGGCCTCGGTTCGAACCGTAGACGAACCGGCCCGAGGGGTGGACCACCACCTCGGCGGTCGAGTCGCCCGGCTTCACCGGGTCGGGCTTGGTGCTGATCGTCTGCAACGCGGCGAACGAACCTCGGGCCTGGTCGTAGTCGAACACGGTGATCGTGCAACTGATCTCGTTGATGACGTAGGCGTGGCGGCCGTCGGGGGCGAACGCCAGGTGACGCGGACCCGAGCCGGGCGGGAGCGAGGCGAAGGGGGGGATGTTGGGCTGGAGGGTTCCCCCGCCGGGGTCGAAGCGGTAGACCATCACCTTATCAAGCCCGAGGTCGGCCACCACCGCGACCCGGTTCGTCGAGTCGAGGTCGACCGAGTGGGCATGAGGCCCGGACTGGTTCGACTTGTTCACGCTCGAACCCCGGTGCTGGATCGTCGACCGAGCCGGGCCGAGCTTGCCGTCGGCCCCGACGGGCAAGACGCTGACGCTCCCCCCGCTGTAGTTGGCGACCAAAACATCCGAGCCGGTGGCGTCCACCGTCAGGTAGCAAGGATCGGCGCCACCGGAAGACTCGGAGTTCAGGGGGGAAAGCCCGCCGGTCTTGGGATCGATAGCGAAGCCCGAAACCGAACCAGTAGGTTTCCCGCCGTACTGCCCGACCTCGTTGACCGCGTACAAAAACTTCCGGGTCGGGTGGAACGCCAAGAACGAAGGGTTGTCCGTCTTCGCCGCGACGGATTGGTTGGTCAGGGCACCGGTCACGCCGTCGAAGTCGAATGTGTAGATCCCTTCGCTCTTGCTCTTGGAGTTGGTGTACGTCCCGACGTAAACCCGGAATTTGGGAGTTTTCGCGTCCGGCGACGGGGCCGGAGCCTGTGCGGGGGCTGGGGTCGCATTTGGCTTGATCGGGTCGGCCGGGAAGGTTTGTCCCGCCGCGAGTCCTCCGGCGAGGACGTTGCACGAAAGCAGGCAGAGGGCGGTGAGTCGCATGGTGAGTTGGGGCCAGTTCTTGAAGAATCGTGACGGAAGCGAATCGAAGCCGCACGTCGCGTCCTCGGCGATCGACCCAAGATAACGGTGCCCGAGGGGATCGGAAACCACCTTGGGCCAACGCTCTGGCGGGCATCGGTTGGCGAATGGGCGACGCACTTTGTAAGGTGGGGGTCGTTTGGCCGTCGCCCTCGCCGCGACTCGACCGGAGAAATGCTTCGATGCGGATCGCGATCCTGACCAACGAATTCCCGCCCCACATCTACGGGGGTGCCGGGGTCCACGTCGAATACCTCACCCGGGAGTTGACTCGGATCGACGACGGCCACCACTCGATCGAGGTCTTTTGCTTCGGCGAGCAGGACTCGCATCACGGCAACCTGACCGTCCACGGGGTCAAGCCGGCGTACACCTTGCCTGCGGAGGACCGCAAGCACGTCAAGTTCCAGGACACGATGCTCCGCAACCTGGAGATGGCCGGCCTGGTCAAAGGGGTCGACATCGTCCATTGCCACACCTGGTACACCCACCTGGCCGGTTGCCTGGTCAAGCAACTCGCCGGCGCCCGCCTGGTCCTGACGACGCACTCGCTCGAGCCGCATCGCCCGTGGAAGGTCGAGCAGCTCGGGAAGGCTTATCAGGCGAGTTCCTGGGTCGAGCGGACCGCTTACGAGAACGCCGACGGCGTGATCGCGGTGTCCGAGTCGATGCGCGAGGACGTTCACAACCTTTACGGCGTCGACGACGCCAAGATCCGGGTGATCCACAACGGGATCGACCTCAACCAGTATCGCCCCACTTTCGACCCCGACGTCCTGGCCAAATACGGGATCGACCCGGGTCGACCATTCGTCTTGTTCGTGGGCCGGATCACCCGGCAGAAGGGGATCATCCACCTGGTCGAAGCGATCCGGTCGATCCGGGACGGGGTCCAGGTCGTCCTTTGCGCCGGGGCACCCGACACGCCCGAGATTGGCCGCGAGATGGCCGAGCGGATCGAGGAAGCGAGGCGGGACTCGACGAACCCGGTCCTCTGGATTCCCCAGATCGTCCCCAAGAACGAGATCATCGTCCTTTATTCGATGGCGAGCGTGTTCGTCTGCCCCTCGGTCTACGAACCGTTCGGGATCATCAACCTCGAAGCGATGGCGTGCGGGACGCCCGTGGTGGCGTCGAGCGTCGGCGGAATCCCCGAAGTCGTGGTCCCCGGCGAGACGGGATTGCTCGTGCCGGTCGACGCCAGGAGTTCGAGCGACTTCGAGCCGAGAGACCCCGCCGGGTTCGCCCTGGCCTTGGCGGGGGCGATCAACGAGCTCCTCGACGACCCCGCCCGGCTCGCCTCGATGGGCCGACGCTCTCGGGAACGGGTGGAAAGCTCGTTCGGGTGGACCAGCATCGCGCGCTGGACCGTCGATTTCTACCGCGAACTGATCCAGGTCCGATGATCTCGGAAGGCCCGTTCGGCTTTCCGTTTGCGTCAACAGCTCTGACGGTCGAAAAGTACGGTCGAGACGGGTCGGTGATCCGATGCGGAACTGGTTGGCGAAGGCGGTCGAGTGGCTTGGCGGCCACGAGCGAGGGGTCCTGGTCGGCGGGTTCACCGCGGCGGCGGGCGCCTGGCTGTTCTTGATGTTTGGCCGCCTGGCCGCCTCGGGCCGGACCCTGGCGATCGACGACCGGATCTTGCTCGCGCTTCGGACCCCCGGCGACCTCCGGCGTCCGATCGGGCCGACCTGGGTGGCCGACGTCGCCCGCGATATCACCGCGCTGGGGAGCACCGACCTGCTCTGGTTGTCGACGATGGCGGTCGCGGGCTTCCTCGCGCTCGACCGCCGCTACCGCGCGATGATCTTCGTCCTGGTCGCGGTGATCAGCGGTTGGGCGTTGAGCTTCGCCTTGAAAGACCTGTTCCGGCGGAGCCGCCCGACCGTCGTGCCGCACCTGATGCCCGCCTACTTCTCCAGCTTCCCGAGCGGGCACTCGATGATGGCGGCGGTGGTTTATTTCACCTTGGGGAGTTTGTTGGCGAGCCTGGTCGCCCGCCGTCGGCTCAAGTTTTATTTCCTGGCGATGGCCGGGCTGTTGTCGGGTCTGGTCGGGGTCAGCCGGGTCGTCCTCGGGGTCCACTACCCGACCGACGTCATCGCGGGGTGGTCGGTCGGCCTCGCTTGGGCCGCTCTTTGCTCGACGGTCGAGCGTCGCCTGGCCCGACGCGGCACGATCGAGTCGACGGTTTAGTCCGCCTCGGGCTGGTCATCGCGGAGGGTGTGTCGATCTAAGGAGGCTCGGGCGTTTTGGCGCTTGCCCTTGGCCGCTTCGGAAGGGATGATTGATCTCATCCCATCCCGCCCGACGGATCAAACTCCCGTCCGCCCTATCAACACCAACTAACCGAGGGTCGCCCTCGGCACATACGAGCAAGGATCGGCCTATGAACCCGCGACGAAAGCTCTGGTTGATGGTTCCCGCCATCTGCACGATAGGCTTGCTGCTCTGGACCAAGGCCGATCGCCTCGCCCTCGCCCGGTTCGAGCAAGCGGCCTCGGACTCGCCCTCGATTCGCCGAGAAAACCTCGCGGTGGGCAAGCCGATCAAAGCCTCGACCTTCCAGGACCACGACAAGTGGGCCGCCGCCGCCGTCGACGGCGACCTCGAAACCCGATGGTGTGCCCAGGACGGGTCCAGCCCCCAGTGGCTCGAACTCGACCTTGGCCGCCCCGAGACCCTGACGGGGTGCCGGATCGTCTGGGAGCATGACGACGCCCCTTACCTCTACAAGGTGGAAGGGTCGACCGACGGGAAAACCTGGTCGACGCTCCACGACGCGACCCGGTCGACCGACCTCAAGCAAATTCGGACCCATCCTTTCGCCGCGAGCAACACGCGATTCGTCCGCCTGACGGCGACCGAGATCGCCGACGGGCACTGGGCGAGCGTCATCGAATTCGAAGTCTTCGGGACGAAGCCCGCGCCGGCCGTCGCCAAGAATCCCGAGAAGAAGGCCGAGCCGAAGTCGGTCCTGAAGGATGTCAAGTTGCCCGCCGGGTTCGAGGCGTCGGTCTTCGCCGCCCCGCCGGATGTGCGCTATCCCACCTGCCTGGCGGCGACCCCGTCGGGCGAGGTGTTCGTCGGGATCGACGAGAACGGCTCGCTCGACGCCAAGGGGGATCGGGGCCGCGTCGTCCGCTGCGTCGACACCGACGGCGACGGCTCGGCGGACAAGTTCAACGTGTTCGCCTCGATGGACAGCCCCCGAGGCTTGATCTGGGACGCCGGGACGCTCTTCGTCCTCCACCCACCCAGCTTGACCGCCTACCGCGACACCGACGGCGACGGCGTGGCCGACAAGTCCGAGGTCTTGGTCGAGGGGATCGGCTTCGACCTCAAGCACCGGGGCGCCGACCACACGACCAACGGGATTCGCCTGGCGATCGACGGCTTCATCTACATCGCGGTCGGGGATTACGGCTTCGTCAAGGCGAAGGGACGCGACGGGGCGCCGCTCCAACTCCTCGGCGGCGGCGTGGTCCGGGTCCGGACCGACGGGACCGGCCTGGAGATCGTTTCCCGAGGCCAAAGGAACATCTACGACGTCGCGATCGACCCGAAGATGAACCTGTTCACCCGAGACAACACCAATGACGGCGACGGCTGGGACGTCCGGCTCAGCCACGTCGTCCCAACTGGGAACTATGGCTACCCTTCGCTGTTCAAGCGGTTCGGCGACGAGATCCTCCAGCCTTTGGCCGACTACGGCGGCGGTTCGCCTTGCGGGTCGATCTTCCTCCAGGAACCCGGCTTCCCCTCGGGGTACGGCGACACGCTCTATACCTGCGAGTGGGGCCGGGGGGGCGTCTTCATGCACCCGCTCCAAGCCAACGGCGCCGGGTTCAAGGCCGGTCAGGAACCGTTCGTGACCATCCCCAGGCCGACGGATATCGACGTCGACGGGTCGGGGCGGATCTTCATCAGCAGTTGGCGCGACGGGGGGTACACCTACTCGAAGCCCGACGTCGGCTACGTCATCCGGGTCGTCGCGTCGGACTTGAAGCCTTCGAGCTTCCCCGACCTGGCCAAAGCGAATATCGCCGCCTTGGTGAACGGCATCGGCTCGGATTCGAGCGTGATGCGGCTCGCATCGCAGCGCGAGTTGCTCCGCCGAACCCTCGACGCCGAGGCGGCCCGCCTGCTCGAAGCGTCGGCCACGTCGCCCAAAAGCGCGGTCGCCGGTCGGATCGCCGCCGTGTTCACCCTCGCCCAAGCCTTGGGACCGAAGGCCGACGACTTCCTGATCGGGCTGGCGAGGTCGACCCCGGAACTCCGCGAATTCGCCATCAAGGCCCTGGCCGATCGTCGAGGAGTCGCCGAGAAGGAGCCGAAGGTCAACCCGTTGATCACTTCGTCCTTGACCGACCCCAACCCCAGGGTCCGACTGGCCGCCGTCGTGGCTTCGGGGCGGTTGGGAATCCTCGCCGCGGCCCCGACCTTGCTGGCCTTGACCGCCGACTTCGACCCGATCGTCTCGCACACGGCGATCCAGGCGCTGGTCGCGGTCCACGCGGTCGACGCTTGCTTGTTCGCCCTGGCCGACGCGACGCAAGCCCTCGGAGCGTCGAGGGCGCTCCAGGCCATGCACGACCCCAAGGCCGTCGACGGCTTGGTCCAGGCCGCCGGGGGGTCGAGGGGCCTCGCCGCCCGCCAACCCGCGCTCCGGGCGCTTTGCCGGTTGTACTTCGCCGAGGCCCCCTATGAGCAAGGGCAGTGGTGGGGGACTCGCCCCGACACCTCCGGCCCCTACTACAAACCCGTGACCTGGTCCGGGAGCGAGGCCGTCGCCAAGGGGCTGCGGGCCGCGCTGAAGGACTCCGATCAACCCTCGGCGCGTTGGCTCTTGAACGAGATGATGCGGAACAAGGTCGACCTCGAAGAAACGACCCCGATGGCCGCCAAACTCGCCCTCGAAGACCCCCCACTCAGGGCCTCGGTCGTCGACTTGATGGTGTCTCGCCCCAAGCTCTCCTTCGACGCGATCCGGTTCCTGGAGTCGACCGCGAACGACCCGACCGGCGACGGGGCGCTCCGGGCCAAGGCGACCCGCGGCCTGCTCCGTCGTCAGAATCAGGTGGAAGCCCGGGAAGCCGGGCTGAGGGCCTTGGCCTTCGGCGAAGCCGAGGAAAACCCGAACGCGGATTTACTCGGCGTCTGGAACGAATACGCGAAGGACAACCGCCACCTCCGCGACCTCGGCTCGTTCGCCAAGTCGGCCGAAGGTCCCGACGTCGGGAGATCAACGCTGGCCTATGCGGTCCTGATCGCCGCTTCGAGCAACAACCGGGCGCCCGAAGCGGCGCGAAACGAAGCCAACCGGGCGATCAACCGAGCTTGGGATCGGCCCGAACTCGCCCCTCGACTCCTCCGGGCCGTCGGGCTGGCCAAGGCGGCCGGCTTCGCCCCGAAGGTCCAGGCGATGCTCGACGACGGGCGGACCGACATCCGCCAGGCCGCCGAGTTCGCCGCCAAACGGCTGAACCTCGCCCCGAAATCCGACGAGAAGGTCGCGACCTCGGCCAAACCCGCCAAAGGCCCCAAGCCGATCGCGGCAACCGCCTACGAGGTCGTCTTGGCCGCCACCCTGGCCGACAAAGGCGACCCGGCGCTCGGGACGCAACTCTTCGAACGCCAGGGCTGCGTCAATTGCCACGCCGTGAGCAAGGCGGGACCGCTCAAAGGCCCGTACCTCGGCGACGTGGCGGCACGCTACAACCGGAGCGAACTCGTCGAGTCGATCTTGAAGCCAAGCGCCCGGATCGCCCAGGGGTTCGAGACCCAGAAGATCGCCCTCAACAGCGGGCAAATCGTCGAAGGCTTCGTCGTCCGGGAAGCGGGGAACGAGGTCGAACTTCGGAACTCGTCGGGCAACGTCCTGGTGATCTCCAAGGCCGAGATCGACGAGCGAACCAAGGGCGAACTCTCCGTCATGCCCCAAGGCTTGATGGACCCGCTCACCCCCCACGACCTGGCGTCGCTCCTGGCCTATTTCGAGTCGATCAAAGGAAAGTGACCGACCCGACACGGCGGCGACGACCACTCGATCGTCGCCGTCAGTCCATGCCTCGAACACCATCCCAAAGGACTCGAACGGATGCGACGTCGCCTAATACTGTTTCTGGCCACATGCTTCATCGTCGAGGTGATGTTCGCCTCGGCGGTTCGCGGCGACGACGCATCCAGGATGCTAATCGGATTCGATCAACTGGTAAGAATCAACCAGTGGAGCGAAGACGGCCTTGGCTCGAATTATGAACATCGCTTGCTCGACGTTCGGCCCCGCGTTGAATATGACGCCGGTCACATCGAGGGAGCAATTTGGGTCGACATCAAAGAAGCTCGAACGATTGCCGCTCGCCCCGGTGGCTTGACAGACCGAGACGCTTGGCTCGATTGGATCACCCCGCTGGGATTCCATAATCGTTCAAGAGTCCGAATCATCGGCGATGATCGCCAGCTCGAAGCCGCACGGCTCTGGTGGCTGCTCGGATATCTCGGAGTCAAGCAGGTCAGCCTCGTCAACGGCAACTTCGCGCTCTGGAAGGCCCAGCGACGCCCGGTCACCCAAGAAGTCCCCGAGGTCCGGCCAAACACCTTCCCCGTCGACTTCCAGACCGACCGCCTGGCGACGCGCGACGAGGTCCTGGCCTCGATCAAGGCGAACGACGCCCGGATCGTCGACGCCCGGTCGGCCGAGGAATGGGCCGGGAAACTCCTCCGGGCCAAGCGAGGCGGGCACATCCCCAATGCTTGCCGGCTCGAATGGGTCGAGTTCGTCGACAAGGATGGCCGGTTCCTCTCCAAAGACAAGCTCAAGGCCAGGATCGAAGCCGCCGGGATCAAGCCGGGCGAGCCGGTGATTGCCCACTGTCAGAGCGGCGGTCGCGCCTCGGTCGACGCCTTCGTCTTCGAGATGCTCGGCTACTCGACCCGCAACTACTACCCGAGCTGGTCCGACTGGGGCAACGCCGACGACACCCCGATCACGACCGACGAGAAGTCGGCGGAGCCGCTCCAGGCCCCGACCGCCTCCGAGCCGTCGTCGAAGCCGTTCGCGGTCGAATATTATTACAAATGCAAGTGGGGCCACGCCGACGAGTTCCTGGCCCTGTTCGAGCGGAACCACCTGCCGGTCCTCCGCGAGCGGATCAAAGCGGGGGACATCCTCCGGGTGGGCATGACCAAGCCTCGGATTCACACCGCCGAGTCGGACCGATGGGACTACCGGGTGACGATCGAGTTCCGCGACCCCGCCTCGGCGTTCAACCCGGCGCTCGACGAGCCGATCAAGCGGCGGTTGTTCCCCGACCAGGCGAAGTACCGAGCCGAAGAGCGGCGCCGGTTCGCGATCCTCGAATCGCACACCGACCTGCCGATCGACGCGGTTGATCTCGATAAGCCCGTCACCGCCCCTTGAGCGCCTCGGCGACGTCGAGCCGACCCACCCGGCCCCCTTCGCCGACCGCCCAGGCGAACCGGCCCGAGGGGGAAATGGCCAGCGCGTGCCACCCCTCGGCTCCGGCCAGCCCGCGCCAACTCCGGCCGTCGTCGGTCGCCAGGTCGGTCCCCCCCGGGCCTACCGCCAGCCACGAGGCGAGGGGTTGTCTCGGTAGGGAAGCGACCGCCGAACGGAACCCGAGCGGTGAGCCCGCGATGTCGGGTATCGGTGGGCAGAGAGCCCAGGTCTGGCCGCCATCAAAGGTTGAACCAGAGATGCCGATCCGCTGGTCGATCCGCTTGTAATCACCCCCCACGGCCATCCCGGTCCGGCCATCGCGGAACCCCAGGCCGAAGATCCCGCGCGACGGCTCGCCCGCCCCGACCGGGGTCGGGACGACGGTCCAACTCCGCCCGCCGTCGGCGGAGTGGAAGACCCTCGCCCGGTCCGCGCCGCCGGTGCCGAACCAAGCCTGGCCGTCGGGCCTCACCACGAGGCAGGTCCCGCTCGCGGCGAACGCCCCTTCGCCGGGCAAGGCGGCAGGCATGGTCCCCGGGCTGGAGGTTTGTTCCCAGACCCTCCCCGCATCGTTGGTCAGCAAGGTCACGAACCGACCGTCGACCGGGTCGCCGAGCGCCAGGCCATGCTCGTGGTCCCAAAAGGCGATCGCGTCGAAAAACTGCTTCGGGTCGCGGTTGCGGTACGACTCGACGAGGGCGGTCCCCCCGTGGGTGGTCTTCATGACCCGCGAAGCCTCCCCCGGTCCGATCGCCAGGACGTAAGCTCGCTCGGCGTCGAACGCTTCGACGTCACGGAAGTCCAGCCCCGCCGAGTCCATCGCGGGCACCCGCCGCCATGATGCCCCGCCGTCGTCCGACCGCAAGCAAGTCCCGTGGTTGCCGGCGGCCCAGACAACTCGATCATCGACCGCCGCCACGCCACGCAACCGCTCGGTCGTCCCGCTCGGCTGAACGACCCAGGGAGATTCCGCCCGAGCCGAAGGTCCAACAAGGACAAAGAACAGGCTGATCCAGATTCGCATCGGCCAATCCCCTCAAATTTTAATCGGACACGGATGAAACACGGATCAAAAAGACAATTCTTATCCGTGTCCCGTCCGTGTTCCATCCGTGGCTAAATTCTCTTCTTTTTATTCGTGCCGGAGCGCGTCGATCGGGCTGAGCAGGGCGGCCTTGACGGCGGGGAGGAGGCCGAAGACGACGCCGGTCCCCGCCGAGATCCCGAAGCCGAGGCCGACGGCCCACCAGGGGACGACCACGCTGACCATCCTCGGGTGCAGACTCACCAGGGCGCTCAGGGTGTAGCCGAGGCCGACCCCGGCGATCCCGCCGAGCAAGCTCAAGGTCACGGCTTCTCCCAAGAACTGGACTAGGATGTCGCGGCGACGGGCACCGACGGCTTTGCGGAGGCCGATCTCTCGGGTCCGCTCGGTGACGCTGACGAGCATCACGTTCATGATCCCGATCCCGCCGACCAGGAGCGACACGCCGACGATGGCCAGCAAGACGACGCTCGCCACCAAACTCATGTTGTGGAAGATCGCCAGGACTTCATCTTGGGTCCGGACCTGGAAGTCGTTCGGCTGGCGGGGCGAAAGGTCGTGGCGGCGGCGGAGGAGGTTGAGGATCTGGGCCTTCGCCTCGGGGACGTTCTCCTCATTGGTCGATTGCGCGGCGATCGCCAACCCGGCGCGCTGGCCGGGGTACATCTTGAGCGCGGTGGTGTAGGGGATCAGGATGATGTCGTCCTGGCTCAAGCCGAAGAAGCTCCCTTTCTCGGCGAGGATGCCGACGACCCGGAAGCGGTAGCCGTCGACCATCAGGGTCGTGTCGACCAGGTCGTCGCCGGGGCCGAACTTGCGGGCCACGTCGCGCCCGACCACACAGACCCGGTGGCCTTGCTCGACGTCGATCACCCCGAACGGGCGGCCGGCGGCGACGGCGTAGTTTCGGATCGACGGGTACTCGGCGCTGACGCCTTCGAGGACCGTCGAGACCTCGACCCGACCGCCTCGGATCGGGACCGAGGGGCGGCGGAGGAGCGGGGAAACCCATCGGAGGGCGTCGCAATCGCGGTCGACGGCGAGGATGTCGGCGAGGTCGAGTTCGACCCGGCCCAAGGTCCGCCCCGATTCGCCGTCGGGCCGCTCGGGCCAGACCCACATCGCGTTGGTCCCGAACCCTTGCAAGAAACCGGCGACGTAGCCCGTCAAACCTTGGACGACGCTGATCACGGTGATCGTCGAGGCGACGGCGATCACCACGCCCAGAATCGTCAGGAGCGCCCGCGCCTTGTTCGCCCGAAGCTGTTCCAGCGCGGTGTGGAGGTTGCCGGCGACCAGGCTCAACGGGTCGGCCTCCGACCGGGAGGGATAGGCCCCTGGGTCAAGCTCGGCGCGTCATCCGGCTCGGCTTCGGAACGAACCGCCATCCCGTCTTCGAGTGTATCCAAGGCCCGGAATGGCCCGACCACGATCCGGTCGTTGCTCGACAAGCCCGACACCACCTCGACCCGCCGCTCATCGCTCAGGCCGGTTTCGATCGGTCGGAGCCGGGCCAGGTTCCCCTCGACGACGAACACCGCCTTGACGTAACTTGAGTCGATTTCCTTATCTGATGACTCTCCATTGACAGTGGGGTCGGGTCGACTCGAATTTGGTCGGGTCAGGTCGCGGCGCTTCCGGTGCAGCACGGCCTGGACCGGAACCCCGAGCAAGCTCTCCTTGCGCGAAACTTCGACCTCGACGTTCACCCGCATCCCCGCCTTGGGCCGATGCCGAGCGTCGTCGAAGCTCACCGTGGCGGCATAGGCGACGACCTCGCCGTTGGGCCGACCCCGGGCCGCGACCTTGCTGACCCGGCCCGAAACGGGGACCACAGGCTCGTCGGGCAAGAAGATCCGGGCGGGTTGGTCGGTGACGACGAGGCTGACGTCGGCCTCGTCGATCCAGGCTCGGACACGAAGTTGGTTGGGGTCGAGGATCAGGCACAAGGGCCGCCCCGCCGGCGACAAGGCGTCGGGTCGGGCCGAACCGACGTCGGGCGAGAACCCCATCCCGGCGGCGCCCATCAAGCTTGTCGGATTATTGGGCGGCGAATTCGCGGTGACGCTGGTGGTCGGACTCGAAACCACGTCGTCGCCGACCTCGACGGCGAGGTCCTCGACCACCCCGTCGATCGCGGCCCTGATGAGCGTCCGGTCGAGGTCCAATCGGGCCGACTCGACGGCGGTCTCGGCCGCTTTGCGCTCGCGCTTCCACCCGTCGACCGAGTTCCTGGCCGCTTCGAGCTTGGTTGGGCCGGGAGAAGTTGGCGGAGCGACGCCGGGAAAGCCGGCCATCGGATTGGCGACGGGGGTGCTAGGGGTCGCGGCGGCGGGGTCTTTTTCGATGTCGCGGAGGTGGGCCTCGGCCTTGTCGAGGTTGGTCCGGGCGGTGTCGAGCCGGGCCTTCGCCGAGTCCGCCCGGGTCCGAAACGAGGCGTCGTCGAGCTTGAAGAGGACGTCCCCCTTGCGGACGGCGGACCCCTCCTCGACCCGGATCTCCTGGACCTTGCCCGAAACCTTGGGAACGACCTGGGATTGGCGGACCGGCTCGACCACCCCCTTGGCGGCGATGGTCCTGGCGATCGGGCCTCGGTCGGGGCGGTCGACCACGACGGCCGGCGGAGACGGGCGAAACAGTTGCCAGTCGACCTCGACCAGGTTATGCTCGAGTCGGAAATTGGCCGCCGCCACGCACCCGACCAGGGTCGTCACCCCGATCGTCCAGAGAACAAGTCGACGCATCACGGAAGATTCCCCGGTTTGCCAGAAATCCTTATCTTAATCTTATATGCGGCGCGAGAACCGGAGTCGAGGATTTTGCTCGCCCGCCCTCGGGGTTTTCGAGGGCCGGGCCATGTCGAGGGGGCTTGGACAAGTTGCGATGGATCGCTCGCGGCGCGCTCGTGGTTTATCTGGGATTGATGTATGATTTAACGTTGATCCGATTTCAGGCCAACAACCCCGGCTTCAACCTGATCCCGCTGCGGACGATCATCCACGACTTTCGGAACGGAGGGACGGAGCTTCTCGTCAACACGGTCGGCAACGTGGCGGCGTTCGTCCCCTTCGGGATTCTCGTCGCGGTCGGGTTCGGGGCTTGGGTGAGGTCGGCCCGGCGGGTCGCGTTGGCTTCGTTTGGCCTGAGCCTGATGATCGAGTTGGCGCAGGCGAGGTCGGGGCGGCGAGTCGCCGACGTCGACGACCTGATCCTGAACACGCTTGGGGGCCTGGTCGGCTATGGCCTGCTGAGGGCTTGGGATCGGCTGAGGGTCAAGATGCGGAGCGGATCGGGCAATCGCTCGGTTCGAAGTCGATCCGTTCGACCGCCAATGGGGACGGGCGAGGCCTCGCCGGAATCGAGCTGATCATGGCTGGGTTGGCCCCGGATTTGTTGTCGGACGAAGGGGAAGGTTGCCGTCTCGGCCCGGGGGTCGAACAATAGGGGTCTGTGCGACTTCTCGGCCCGAGGTCGGGATCGGCTCCAGTCCGACATCCGATGTTGGGTTCGTTTTTCCCGGGTTTCAGCGCGAGGGGACTTCTTTGAGCCAGTTTGCCATGCGACCGCTCGGCGGTTCGGACGTGAAGGTGTCGCCGATCATCTTCGGGGCTTGGGCGATCGGCGGCTGGATGTGGGGAGGCGCCGAGGAATCCGAGTCGATCGCCGCGATCCAGGCGTCGATCGACCACGGCGTCACCGCCATCGACACCGCCGCCGTGTATGGCCAAGGGTACGGCGAGGAGGTCGTCGGCAAGGCGATCCAAGGGCGGCGCGACCAGGTCCAGGTGGCCACCAAGTGCGGGATGACCTGGGACATCCCCGGCGGGTCGGACCCCTGGGAAACCGACGACCGCCACGGCCAGAGGGTCACGATCCGCCGCAACTCCCGGCCCGACAGCATCCCGATCGAATGCGACCGGAGCTTGAAGCGGCTCGGGGTCGACGTCATCGACCTCTATCAGGTCCACTGGCCCGACACCACCACGCCGGTCGAGGAGACGATGGCGGCACTGCTCAAGCTCCAGGAACAAGGCAAGATCCGCGCCATCGGCGTGTCGAACTACGACCCCACCTGGCTCAAGCGAGCCGCCGCCGCCGGCCCCCTGGCCAGCTTGCAACCCCCTTACAGCCTCATCCAGCGGAAGATCGAACCCGAGATCCTGCCGCTCTGCCGCGAGCACGGGATCGGCGTCATCGTCTACTCGCCGCTCGAACGCGGCCTGCTCACCGGCAAAGTCGCCGTCGACCGCCAGTTCCCCGCCGGGGATCACCGGGCCGCCCACAAGTTCTTCTCCCCCGAGAACCGGCGGCGAGTCCTCGACGCGCTCGCCAAGATCCAACCAATCGCCGACGGCCACAATGCGAGCCTGGCCCAGATCGTCATCAACTGGACCATCCAGGAGCCAGGGATCACCGCCGCCCTCGTCGGGGCCAGGAACGTCGACCAGGCCATCCACAACGCCGAGGCGCTCAATTTCACCCTGAGCGCCGACGAGCGAGCCCAGATCCGCCAAGCCTTCGACCCCGCCTCGGCGGCGATGATGGCCAGATGATCCCAAAGAAGGAGGGAATCACTTCGAAGCAAGCTGTTCCCTCCCGTCCTTCGACTCTTTCAACGACTTGAATCAAGCCTCGCCCGAAGGGTCGATCTCTTCAACGCCTAAAGTCACCCCGAGGTCGAGCGCCTGGGCAAAACGGAACAGGGTGTCCAAAGAAGGATTGCTGTTCCAGCCATTTTCCAACCGGACGAGGAAGGGATGTGACAACCCCGACCGATCCGAGACGGCGTTCAGGCTCAAACCCATCGCTTCGCGACGAGTTTTCAACGTGGCGATCAGATTGGACAATTGCAGGAAAGTCCCCTGAGACACCGGCTCATCGAGGTCGCCGGAAGCGATCAACTTTTCAATCCCCGGTCCATGAATGCTGGACAGTTCCGCCTCCGACGGCTTTGCTTGATTCATGGCCTTCCCTCCGGCTTTTCAACTTCGTAAGCGGTGACGACGCGGATCTTCGTCGGATTACTCCCGGTTTGGACCCAGACTACCGCGAGATATTTGCCTGTCTTGGTCCGACCGAACGTGATCGGCATTCCGCTCGACCGACTACGGCTCACGTCGTTCCGAGGGTTCGTGACGACGCTCTCCGCCTCGGTGGTTGAGATACCATGACGTGCAACGTGGTCCGAGTTTTCGACGTCCCAGTCGAAGATGATCTTCGCCATCACCGAACCTCGAACCGCCTTCGATCGCCCTGTCATGGTAACGGTTTTTGTGGCCTTGGCAAATTGGATCGATGCACGATCTGGCGAGAGTCGGTCCTATCGCCGAGCCTTTGCCCACCATACAATAACCGAACATCATCTCCTCTCTCCGAATCTGATCTCAAGGCAAGACGAGAGGCCCCATGCCCGGCTCCGATGCGCCCATCGAACAGGCTTACCGGCTGGCCGTCGAGCGCTATCGGGCGCTCGGGGTCGACGTCGACGCGGCGGTCGCTCGCTTGAGCACTATTTCCGTCTCGCTCCATTGCTGGCAGGGAGACGACGTCGGCGGGTTCGAAGGCACCGGCGAGGCGCTGGGTGGCGGGATCGCCGTCACGGGGAATTATCCGGGCAAGGCCAGGACGCCGGACGAACTGCGATCCGACCTCGACCAGGCTTACTCGCTGATCCCCGGGCGGCACCGGCTCAACTTGCACGCCGGCTACGGCGAGTTCGCGGGCCGGAAGGTGGATCGAGATCAGGTCCGCCCCGAACACTTCTCGGGCTGGTCCGACTGGGCGAAAGAGCGAGGGCTTGGGGTCGACTTCAACCCGACGTTCTTCTCGCACCCGAAGGCCAACGACGGCTATACCTTGGCCCACCCCGACTCGGGGATTCGCCGGTTTTGGGTCGACCACGGGGTCGCTTGCCGCGAGGTCGCGGCGATGTTTGGGCGGACCCTCGGGTCGGCCTGCATCACGAATTTCTGGGTGCCGGACGGGTCGAAGGATACGCCGGTGGACCGCAAGGGGCCTCGCGATCGGTTGCGCGAGTCGCTGGATGCCGTGCTTGCCCGGTCGATCGACCCGGGCCTGGCCCGCGACTCGGTGGAGGCCAAGTTGTTCGGCTTGGGGTCGGAGTCGTATGTCGTCGGCTCGCACGAGTTCTACCTCGGTTATGCGATCACCCGTTCGACCTTGCTCTGCCTCGACGCGGGGCATTTCCACCCGACCGAGGTGATCTCGGACAAGATTTCGAGCACGCTCGCCTGGCTCGACGAGGTCTTGCTCCACGTCAGCCGGGGCGTCAGGTGGGACAGCGACCACGTCGTTACCTTGACCGACGAGTTGCAGGCGATCGCCGCCGAGGTGATCCGGGGGGACTTCCTCGACCGGGTCCGCTTCGGCTTGGACTACTTCGACGCGAGCATCAACCGGGTCGCCGCCTGGGTCATCGGGACTCGCGCCTTGCTCAAGGCTATCCTGATCGCTTTGCTCGAACCGGTCCAAATGCTCCGGCGCTACGAGGCCGAGGGCGACCTGACCGCCCGGTTGGCCCTGATGGAAGAAGCCAAGGCCCTCCCCTGGGGAGCGGTCTGGGATCATTATTGCCTCGGCCAAGAGGTCCCGGTCGGGCGCGATTGGCTCGACCGGGTCCGGGCCTACGAAGTCGACGTCCTGGCCAAGCGGTGAGACCAAGGGGGGAAGCGCGATGGGCCGGACCGTCCTCGAACTTACGGGAGTCTGCAAGGCGTTCGGCGGCGTCCAGGCGCTCCGGGGGGTATCCTTCGACTTGAAGGTGGGCGAGGTCCACGCCCTGGTCGGCGAGAACGGGGCGGGGAAGTCGACCCTGATCAAGGTCATCACGGGCGCCCACGCCCCCGACTCGGGGTCGATCGCCATCGACGGCGTTCACTACGATCGCCTCGACCCGTCGCTCGGCCGCAAGCTCGGGGTCGCCGCGATCTATCAGCAACCCGCGCTTTTCCCCGACCTGAGCGTGGGCGAGAACATCGCCCTGGGCCTCGAACCGCCCGGAGGCTGGCGATGGATCGACTGGGGCGGCCGCCGGAGTCGAGCTTGCCGCCTCCTCGAACGGATCGGCGCCTCGATCGACCCCGACGCCGAGGTCCGCGACCTGTCGATGCCCGAGCAGCAACTCGTCGAGATCGCCCGGAGCGTCGGGGCCGAGGCCAAGATCCTGATCCTCGACGAGCCGACCGCGTCGCTGACCGACGTCGAGGTCGACCGCCTGTTCCGGGTCGTCGGCGAACTGAAAGCCCAGGGGGTGGGCCTGCTCTACATCTCGCACCGGCTCGAAGAACTGCCGAGGATCGCCGACCGCGTTTCGGCGCTCCGCGACGGCGCGATGGTCGGGACTCGGGCGATGCGCGAGGTTGATCGACCGACCCTGATCCGAATGATGGTCGGGCGCGACCTGTCGAGCGTGTTCCCGAAAATGGCGGTCGAACCCGGCCCGGTCGCGCTCCGGGTCGAAGGGTTGTGTTGCCGGGAGTCGAGGGTCGCCGACGTGACGTTCGAGGTCCGTCGCGGCGAGATCCTCGGCCTTTCCGGCTTGATCGGCTCGGGGCGGACCGAACTGGCCAGGGTCCTGTTCGGGCTGACCCCGCTCGACTCGGGCCGGATCGAGGTGGATGGCCAAGAGGTCTCGATCCGCTCGCCGGGGGATGCGATCCGGGCGGGGATCGCGTATGTCCCCGAAGATCGCCGCCGCCACGGCGTGATCCTCGAACTCCCGGTGGCATCGAACGTGACCTTGGCGACGCTCGACCGGGTTTCGACCCTGGGTTGGCTTCGTTTCGCCCAAGAGCGCGTCGTGGCGTCGAATTTGGTCGATCGACTCGGGGTCAAGGCGCGGTCGATCGAGGCCCCGGTGGGGGAGCTTTCGGGCGGGAACCAGCAGAAGGTCGCGCTGGGGCGTTGGCTCGAAGCGAAGCCGAAGGTGTTGATCCTCGACGAGCCGACGCAGGGGGTCGACGTGGGGTCGAAGGCCGAGATCCACCGGATCATGGGCCAGCTCGCGCAGGCGGGGGTGGCGATCGTGATGATCTCCTCGGAGCTTCCCGAAGTCCTCGGGATGAGCGACCGGGTGGCGGTGGTCCACGCCGGGACGATCGTGGCGACGCTCCCCCGAAACGAAGCCGGCGCCGAGTCGATCATGACCTGGGCGTTGGGGCACGGGGTCCGGGCCGAAGAGTCGTCGCCGGTCGCGGCGGGCGAGGTGGCCGGATGATCGGCCGCTCGCGTCGGGAACTCTCGATCGTGGCGGCTTATACCTTGATCCTCCTGGTCCTGGCCGTCCGCGCCCCGGGCTTCTTCCGGGCGGAGAATTGGCGGAGCCTGGCGGTGGCGACCGCCCCGGGCGCCGTCGCGGCGATGGGGATGTCGCTGGTGATCCTCTGCCGCCAGATCGACATCTCGATCGGGTCGCAAGCGGGCCTGTGCGCGGTGGCCGCGGGCTTGCTGGCCAAGCAAGGTTGGCCGATGCCGGCGGTGGCCTTGGCGACGGTCGCGGTCGGTGCCGCCTTGGGCGCGATCAACGGCGGCTTGGTCGCGGGGCTGAAACTGCCTTCGATCGTGGCCACCCTGGCGACCTTGGTGATCGAGCGCGAGTCGCTCCGATGGTGGCGGGAAGGGGAGTTCGTCCGCGGCCTCCCGAGCCATTTCCAGTGGTTTGGCCTGGCCCAGGCGTCGGGTCGATGGGTCATCCTCGCCGTTTCGGTGTTGGTCGTCGGGGTGACTGCGGTGGGTTTGCGGTCGACGGCGATGGGCCGGGCGGTTTATGCCTCGGGGTCGGACGCCGAGGCGGCCCGATTGGCGGGGCTGCGGCCCGACCGCGTCGTGTTCGGGGCGTTCGTGGCGATGGGGGGCCTCGCCGGGCTTTATGCCTTGCTGATCGTCATCCAGTTCCCGACCGTCGACCCCAAGATCGGTTCCGGCCTGGAGTTGCAGACCATCGCGGCGGTGGTGATCGGCGGGGTGGCGATCTCGGGGGGCCGGGGGTCGCCGCTCGGGGCCTTGCTCGGGGTCATCCTCCTGGCGACGATCAACCCCGCGCTCATCTATCTCGGGACGAGCGCCTCGTGGGGCAAGGCGATCGAGGGCGGGGTCATCCTCCTGGCCGTGGCGTCCGATGGGCTGACCCGAAGAGGGGGTCAAAACAGATGACCCAATCACCTCGCGTCGGACCTTGGGTCCTGGTCGGCTTGATCGCGGTCGAGGCCGCCGTCTTCTCGAAGGTGGGGATGAACTTCGCGACGATCGGCAACCTCTTCGAAGTGGTCCGACTGGCCGTCGAGGTCGGCCTCCTGGCCCTGGCCTTGACCCCGGTGATCGTGGCGGGCGGGATCGACCTCTCGGTCGGGTCGTTGATGGGCCTGTCCGCCGTGGTCTTCGGGCTGCTCTGGCGCGACGCCGGCCTGTCGGTCGCCTCGGCCGGCGGGCTGACTTTGGTGCTGGGGGCGGCCGCGGGGGCGTTGAACGGGGCGTTCGTCACGAGGCTGAAAATCCCCCCGCTGATCGTCACCCTCGGGACCTTCTCGCTGTTTCGAGGCTTGGCCGAAGGGTTCACCGGGGGCGTCGACAACTTCACCCGCTTCCCGGACGGTTTCTTGTTCCTGGGGCAAGGGTATCTGGCCGGAGGGATTCCCGCCCAGGTCCCGATCTTCGTCGGGGTCGCGGCGGCCATCGGCTTGATGTTGTCCCGATCCACGGTGGGCCGGTCGCTGGTGGCGATCGGGTTTTCCCCCGAGGGGGCGAGGTATGCCGGAATCCCGGTGGCTCGCCTGGTGGGCTTGACCTACGTCATCTCGGGCACCGTCGCCAGCCTGGCGGCGATCCTGTACGTCGCGCACTTGGGCCAGGCCAAGGCCGACGCCGGGACCGGGTATGAACTCCTGGCGATCACGGCGGTCGTCCTGGGGGGGACTTCGATCTTCGGCGGGCGAGGCGGGGTGGGCGGGACGCTCCTCGGCCTGGCCGCGATCGCCATCCTCCAGAACGGGCTCCGGCTGGCCGACCTGCCCGCCGAGCTGGCCGGGATCGTGACGGGATTGTTGCTCCTCGTGGCGATCGGCCTCGACCGACGCCCGGGGGTCCAGGCCCGGCCCGCGTCGGCGGCCCCTTCCCTTTTTCCCTCCAACGAGGCTTTTGTCGTGAAGAATGCGCAAGTGGCGGTGATCTGCGCCTCGATCGTCTTCGCCGGGTTGCTCGTCGCGGCGACCAACGTCTTCCTGGTGAACTCGCTCCGGGATGGGTCGAGTCCTTCGGTGGCGGGGGGGGCGATGGTTGTCCAACCTTCCGGCTCGCCTCGCCCCGCCGATCCCGCCCGACCGATCACCGTGGCGATGATGCCCAAGAGCAAGGGGAACCCTTATTTCAAAGCCTGCCGGATCGGCGCCGAGGAGGCGGCGAAGGCCCTGAACGTCCAACTGATCTGGGACGGCCCGACCGAGCCCGACCCCGCCAAGCAGAACGAGGTGATCGACACCTGGATCACCCGAGGCGTCGACGTGATCGCCGTCGCCGTCGAGAACCGCGAGGGGATCTCGTCGGTCCTCCGAAAAGCCCAGAGCCGAGGGATCAAGGTCGTCACCTGGGATGCCGACGCCGAACCCGACGCGAGGACTCTCTTCGTCAATCAGGCCACGCCCGAGGGGATCGCCGAGGTCCTGATGGGCGAAGCGTCGAAGGTTTTGGGAGGCGAAGGGAAATTCGCGATCATCACCGGCTCGCTCACCGCCGGAAACATGGTCGCCTGGCAAAAAGCGATCGAGGTGGTCCGGTCGAGCAAGTATCCCAAGATTCGGATGGCCGCGCTCCGGTCTTGCGACGACCTCCAGAAAAAAGCCTTCGACGAAGCCACCAACCTGATGGGCTCCGACCCCGAGATCAAGCTCTTCATGAGCATCTGCACCCCGGCGGTCCCGGGGGCGGCCGAGGCCGTCAAGCAGTCGGGTCGGTCGGACGTCAAGGTGATCGGCCTGGGGCTGCCGAACGACAACAAGCCTTACGTCCACGAAGGGGTCACGAGCGCCGTGATCTTGTGGAAGACGGCCGACCTCGGCTACTTGACCGTCGCGGTCGCCAAGGCGGTGGCCCAGGGCAAGGTCTCGGCCGAGTCCAAGTCCTTCGATTCCGACCGCCTGGGCCGGCTCCGACTCGAAGGCGGCAACGTCATCCTCGGCCGCCCGTTCGCCTTCAACAAGGACAACATCGACGGCTTCGACTTTTGAAAAGGGGTCGAGGCTTGGCCCGGCCTCCGGGACGTGGCAAACTACGGATCACCTCGTTCGCTTGAACCGAGTCTTCTCTTAATGACAAGGTCGACAACCATGCGTCGCCTCTTCGCGATTGTTTTGACGGCGGGTCCGATCGTCCTCTCGCTCCTCGGGGCACCTCGGGAGGGACTTGCCGCCGACCCCAAGCCGATGGCGATCGGTTCGCCCGCGCCCGACTTCCGATTGCCGGGCACCGACGGGAAGACCTATACCTTGGCCGACTTCGCCGGCTCGAAGGTCTTGATGGTGGTCTTCACCTGCAACCACTGCCCGACCGCCAACGCCTATGAAGCCCGGCTGGCCAAGTTCAACGCCGAGTACGGGCCGAAGGGGGTGAAATTCGTGGCGATCTCGCCGAACGACCCGCTCGCCGTCCGACCCGACGAGCTTGGCTACACCGACCTGGACGACTCGTTCGAGTCGATGAAGATCCGGGCCCGCGACCACCACTTCGCCTACCCTTACCTTTACGACGGCGAGACTCAAGAAACATCCCGCCAATTCGGCGTCCTGGCGACCCCCCACGTCTTCATCTTCGACGCGGCTCGGAAACTCCGCTATCAAGGCCGGTTCGACGACGGCGAGGTCAAGCCGGCCAAGTCGCACGACGCGATCAACGCGGTGGAGGCTTTGCTCGCCGACAAGCCGGCCGCCGTGGAGACCACCAGGCCCACCGGCTGCTCGACCAAGTGGTCGGACAAGCGGGAAAGCGCCAAGCAGTGGTACGCCAAGGCCGACGCCGAGCCGGTGGCGATGACCCCGATCACCGACCTGGCCGCCGTGAGCAAGCTGATCAAGAACGACGACCAGGCCAAGGTCAAAGGGCCGATGCTCGTCAACCTCTGGGCGACCTGGTGCGGGCCTTGCGTCGCGGAGTTGCCCGAACTCGTCGAGATCAACCGGATGTATCGCCACCGAGGTTTTCGCCTGGCGACGATCAGCCTCGACGAGCCGAGCAAGAAGGATGAGGCGCTGGCGATGCTTGAAAAGAATCATGTCGCCGCGATCAACTACCACCTCACGACCGACAACCGCGACCGGTTCGCCGAAGCCCTGGACAAAGAATGGCCCGGCCCCGTCCCTTACACGATGCTGATCGCGCCCGGGGGCAAGGTGCTCTATCGGAAATCGGGAGCGATCGACCCCCTCGAAGTCAAAAGGGCGATCGTCGGCTACCTGGGGCGTACTTATTAGAGTCGCTGCACAATAACAGAAGCAATGACGCAAATCGATAAATCGCAAAAATTTGGGTCGAAATCCGGTCAAGTCCCGGATTTTGCCGCAAACCGTTGCCTGCAAAACAGATAGGTAATCATCCTCGGTATTGTGCAGCGCCTCTATTGAGCGACATCAACCTTTTCATGGGGACAAATCGGAAAATCATTGCGGATTTTGTTTGGCGAGTGGGGGAAAGTTTCTTAGGATGCGCCCATCTCACCATCCACGGTTGGTGAGATGCCTGGCCGCCGGTCCCGGCGAGCCATGTGCCTTGGGGACCTCCACCTCTCCATCCCCGAGAGTCCGCATCCATGAAACGGCACCTCCTTGTTTCGCGCCGCCCGGCGCGCCAACGCTCATTTCGGCCCGCGCTCTTGGCCCTCGAAGACCGCGCCCTCTTGTCGACCGGCGGCTATGGCTCCGGTTCCGGCGGCGCTTCCCTGCCATCCGGCCTCGGGGCCGACATCAACTTCATCAACAACCCCACGGACGTGGCTATCCGCGACTTTCCCTGGGAGTCGTTGGTCATTTCCGGCGGAGCGCCTTGGAATGCGCTGAGGCCGTCCGACTTCACTTCTCAGAACCCGCCGGATCAGACGGACGTCTTGTCCTACGGTACCTTGACGCGCACGACGGTCACGCATTTCTCCGCGACCGGGGAGTTCCAGCGGGGGCGATGGCGGAAGTTGGAACTCCTCATACGTCGAAAACATCCTGATCACCACCACGTCGTCCGATGTCGACTCCAGCGGTCACAACGTCGATCAAACCTCTTCGCATTCCTACGACCTCAGTTGGGACGGATCGAGCGACAGCAGCGGCACCACCACCTACACGGTCAAAGAGGACATCTCCGATACGGGCGACGTCGACGTGACCGGCGGATCGTACTCCCGCGACCAGAAGTCGTCGTTCGAGTCGCACCTGACCGCCAACGGGACCGAGGACAGTTCCGGGACGATCACGGGCAACTTCACGTTCAATGGCAGCTCGGGAAACAGCCTGACCTTCA